>Ga0129307_1002047_pt1 | contig 17938 bp, 20 predicted proteins | sample P1105metagenome_FD_94437 | JGI IMG/M metagenome (GOLD analysis project Ga0129307, IMG submission 94437) | Capybara group fecal microbial communities from Wisconsin, USA - P1105 metagenome | ecosystem: Host-associated > Mammals > Digestive system > Large intestine > Fecal | place: USA: Wisconsin... | reverse complement strand
TGGCTTTTTACCAACTCTTTTTGTCCGACCTGTATCTTCTTGGAAACAAGATAAAACGGCTGCAGCTATTGGAATTCCTTCGCTTACAGCCGTTTTTACCAACTCTTTTTGTCCTATAACCCCAGGGATGCGGAACGGCCTTGCGGCAGGAGAACGAAAGTGGATTGAACGGATATAAAAAGGCGCCGGGCAGATCTGCCCGGCGTCGTCGTTTTTTGTTTCGTTTGAAAAACGGTGTTTTATGATACTGCGTAAAGACGGAGTCCTACTCAGCGTCCACGAGCTCGAAGGTCGCGGAGATGATCATCTGCAGACGGATGTCTTCCGGGATGACGGGGATGTCTTCCTGGCCTTCCGGTGCGATGTGGTAGGTTCTGTCCTCCATGAAGTAGTTGGTCTTGCTGGCCAGCGAGAACTTCTCCCACTCGTACTTGAGGTCGATCATCTTGCCGACTTTGCAGCCCGCTGCATCAGCGAAGACGTACGCCTTGTGCTGTGCATTGGCAACCGCATCTCTCATCAGTTCGTCCTTGACGAAGTTCGCTCTCTGGACGCTGTATTTGACGGAGAAGTTGGGCTTCAGCTCGCTGCGGGTGATCTGGGAGATGACCTTGGACAGTCTGTCCTGATCGAAGTCGAACATCAGCTTGAACAGGTGGTAGCAGGCAAAGCCGCCGACAACCTGCGACTTGGTGCCAAAACGGTCTTTCTTTTCGTTCTTGATCGGCTCGACGCGGAAGCTGGCAGTCTTCAGATCATCCGGATCAAATCCGGCTCTTGCGATCGCTTCGCGCAGCTCTTCTTCTTTTTCCTGCGCAAGGTGAACCGCATTGCTGTACTTGGTCTCTCTGGTCTCCAGTGTGGTGTAGAGAATGACAAGATCCGGCGGGATATTGAGACGGCCGACACCGTCGACGGTGATAGTTCTGTCCATGGGTATAATCCTCCCTTTCGTTACAATGTCTGTAAAGACAGTATATCACAGCAACTGCCCGCCGCAACAGGGCAATCACGGGTTTTTCGGTGCAGAAATTCCCACCATACAGGTGCAGGGCGATTCCTCAGTATGCTATAATGCATCCATGCACACACGCCGGCCCGGGCCGGCTATATCAGATCAAGGAGCACGCCCATGAAACTCGTATCGTGGAATGTCAACGGCCTGCGTGCCGTCATGAAAAAGAACTTTTTCGAGGTCCTCGAGGAACTCGACGCGGATATCTTCTGCATCCAGGAGACCAAGATGCAGGAAGGCCAGGAGGACGTGCCCGCCGAAGGGTATCACCAGTACTGGGACAGTGCGGTGAAGAAAGGGTATTCGGGGACGCTCACGCTCACCAAGGAATCGCCCTTAAGCTATCGCCGCGGCATTGGCATCGAAGAACATGATCAGGAAGGCCGCGTCGTGACGTTGGAATTTCCGGACTTCTGGTCGGTGAACGTCTATGTGCCGAACTCGCAGAACGAACTCAAGCGGCTTGATTACCGGATGACCTGGGAGGATGCGTTCCTCGCGTATGTGCAGGAGCTGCGCAAAGAGAAACCGGTCATCATCTGCGGCGACATGAACGTGGCGCACAAGGAGATCGACATCAAGAACCCGGGGCCGAACCGCCGCAATGCCGGCTTTACGGATGAAGAGCGCGCCAAGATGACCGCGCTGCAGGAGGCCGGGTTCATCGATACCTTCAGGTATTTCTATCCCGATCAGGAGCAGATCTACAGCTGGTGGAGCTACCGCTTCAATGCGCGGGCGAACAACGCCGGCTGGCGCATCGACTACTTCCTCGCATCGGAGGAACTGAAGCCGCGCCTCAAGGATGCGGCGATCCTGACGGATGTTTTCGGCAGCGATCACTGCCCGGTTGTACTGGAACTGGCATAATAGGAGGGCGGCACAATGGCGGATGCAAAGAAAAACACCGGGATGGCGAAGGGGTATGCACTCCTCGTCCTCTTTGCGTTCCTCGTCGCCTGGCAGACGCCCTTCGTCACGATCCTGCAAAACCACTGCGTCCCTGCGATCGGTACAGTCACCATGGCGTTCGTGGTGGCTGCTGTTCTGATCAACGTGATCGATCTGGTCACGGGGAGATGGAAGAAGGTATACAAAGAAGGAAGACAGCATCTTAAGACGCTGCTTCTGATGGGCGCGCTGAATTTCACGGGGAGCATCGGTCTGTTCTCCTCGGTGCGGACGCTGGACGCCGGCGTCGCGGTGGCGCTCCTGTATCTGTCGTCTGTATTCATTTGTCTGTTCTATTTCATCACGAAAATCCGTCCGGTCTCGCGCCATCAGTGGATCGCCGTGGCGGTCTGCGTCATCGGATGCGCCTGCGCGGTCAATGTCTTCCAGGCGATGAAGACGGGCTTTTCCATCGCCGGCGTGCTGTACGGGATCATGGCAGCTGCCTTCATGGGCGGGTATATCATCTGCAACGATCTGCTGGTCCCCAAGGACATGGACAAGTGGACGGCGATCACGTTCGTGATCGATACCGCAGCCGTTCTGAGCGTCATTGTATATCCAGCTATGTTCCGGGAGTTCGCTGCGCTGGCGCCGATCGACATCGGCATCTTCGTCTATGTTGCGGGTGTGACAAAGATCGTCTGCCTGCACCTGATGCTCGCCGGCACCAAGATCGTCGGAGCGGCGCGGTCCGCTGTCGTGCAGTCCATGGAGATCCCGTTCGCGCTGATGGTCGCCTTCATCACCCTCCACCAGGTGCTGGGGCCGGTGGAACTCTTCGGCGTCGGGCTGGTGGTCCTGTCGGTCGTCCTCATGCAGAAGCAATAAAATTTTAGAGAAATCCGGTGAACGGGCGGTGGCACACGGCGCCATACAGCCAGTTGTGCAGGGTCGTAAAGTCGAAGACCGGCAGGTTGGTCGCCGCCTGTACCATATGGGCGAATGGCGGCAGGTCCGAGCACTCCAGCAGGACCGCACCGAGGTTATGCTCTTTCATAAGCCCAAGCGCGGCGTCGGCGATCTCTTCGCCGAGCTTTTTTGGATTGTAGGAATGCACGCCTTTATTCTGTCCGACGAGGATGCCGAATTCCTGGGTGTTCTCGAGCCCCGCCACAACGACGCAGGAGGGGTCTTCCACCCCGGCGCGGTACAGGAGGTCCTCCGTAAAGGACTCGGAACTGGCACAGATCACGCCGATCTTTTCATCCGCTTTCAGAAGGGGGCGGATCCAGTTCACCTGCAGGACCGAGGACATGGCGACCGGGACGTCGACGCAGTCCGCGATCTCACGCTGGAAGTTGGCGAAGTAGCCGCAGTTGCCGGAGATGGCGCGGCAGCCCTCGCGCTCGAGTTGGCGGGCGTTTTCTTTCAGTTTTTCAATGGCGTCCGGGTCGTTTCGGAACAGCTGGATGACTTCGACATCGGATACCAGATAGCGGACCGGGAAGTCGTACGTCCAGCAGTTGGCGACGTTGCCGGGCAGCTGCGGATACCAGATGGGCGGGGTGATCACCCCGAGCGGATAGCCGCTTAAGTTCTGTTCCGGCCTGGCGTAGATCGTGCGGTCGAAGTCCGGGCTTTCGTCCCCGGGGATATAGCCGTAGTTTCTCACATCCTGATACATGGGTTCGTTCCTTTCACATTCCAGGTTTGTTGGTACGCAGTCGGCTGCACTTTAGAGGAAGCCGGTGAACGGCCGTCTGCACACGGCGTTGTACAGCCAGTTGTGCAGAGTCGTGAAGTCGAAGACCGGCAGGTTGGTCGCCGCCTGCACCATATGGGCGAACGGCGGCAGATCCGAGCACTCCAGCAGGATCGCACCGAGGTTGTTTTCTTTCATCAGGCCGCAGGCGATCTGCGCGACTTCTTCGCCGAGTTTGCGGGGGTTGTAGTAGTTGACATCCATCTGCTGGCGGGCGAGCGGGCCGAACTGTTCCGTCTCTTCAAGACCGGCGACAACGACGATCTCCGGATCCTCGACCCCGGCGTGCAGGAGCAGCTCCGGTGTAAAGGAAGAAGCGGCGGCGCAGATGACGCCGATCTTTTCCCCCTCTTTGAGCGTTGGTCTGATCCAGTTCACCTGCAGCAGGGAGGACATGGCGACAGGCACATCGACCGCCTCCGCCAGTTCACGCTGAAAATGCGCATAGTAGCCGCAGTTGCCGGTGATGGCGCGGCAGCCTTCGCGTTCGAGCTCCCGGGCCTCTTCCAGAAGTGCGTCAACTGCGCCGGGATCATTGTCGAAAAGCTGCTGGATCTCAACTTCGGAGCGCAGGTACCGGACCGGGAAGTCATACGTCCAGGGGTTGCCCACATTGCCGGGCATCTGGGGGAACCAGGTCGGCGGGGTGATGATGCCGAGCGGAAAACCGCTCAGGTTCTGCTGCGGGCGGGCATGCACGGTGCGGGCAAAGTCCGCGCATTCATCGCCGGCGATGTAGCCGTAGTTTCTGACGTCCTTGTACATAGGCGATTCCTTTCTTTTCACATTTGAAAACCCGCATGGCCGGACGTGCCGGCAGTGCGGGTCTTTATATCATAGTTTGGAGCTGTCGAGTGCGCTGTAGGGGAAGAAGAACGGGCGCAGCATCTCTGCGATCTTCTCCGCACCGCCTTCCTGACCAGACTCGATGTTGAGCGGCATGAGCGGGTCGTGGAGAGACCGGCGCAGCAGGCACCAGCCCATCGGCGCGCCATCGCTGCCTGCGGCCGCATCGCGGAAGTTGATGCGCACGCCTTCGTAGTTCGGGGAGACGAGTTGCATGGACAGCGTCTGCCCGAAGGCGGACGGCATGTTGCGGCTTTCCGCGGAGTTGTCCCCGCTGACCCAGGCCTTCAGGTCGTCCAGGATCTGATCGGCATAGGAGCCGAAGTCATCCGCCGAGATCGGCATGCGGACCTCTCTGGCCTCGGCAGGTTCTTTCAGCGCCGCCAGCAGCGTATCGAGATCGCTGCCTTCACGCTTGAGATGCGCCGCCTTGATGATGATCTTCGTGGCGAGATACGCGCCGTCGTCCAGATAGTAGTTTTCTTTCAGCGCGGCATGGCCGGAGGTCTCGATCGCGAGCGGGCAGTCGATGCCCTGTGCGGTGAGCTCCTGCGCCTTGTTGATGACGTTCTTGTAGCCGCGCATATAGCGCAGGTGTTTCAGCCCGAGTGTGTCTTCGAGGAACTGCCCCAGTTCGATGCTCGTGATGCTGTCCGTCACGATCGTGCTGCCGGGGTGCTCCTTTGCAACGAGCAGAGCCGCCAGGGCGACGATGCCGTTGCGGGCGACTTCTCTGCCGGCGCCTGTCACGGCAGCCGAACGGTCCACGTCGGTATCAAAGATAATGCCGAGGTCGCAGTGCCCGCTGAGGACGGCTTCCCGGAGTGCATCCACCGCAGCTTTGTCTTCCGGATTGGGTGCGTGGTTGGGGAAGGCGCCGTTGGGGTCGAGATATCTGCTCGCAGCCACGTTGGCGCCGAGGGGCTCGAGGACTTCTGTCGCATAGAATCCGCCCGCGCCGTTGCCGGCGTCGACGGCGACCGTGAGCCCGGCGAGCGGGTACTCCGGATCAAAGGCCGGCGCGCCTTCTGCGGCGGGTGTACCGGAAAGCCCTTTCTGCACGCCGTCGATGATCAGGCCGCGCAGGTGGGCGGCATAGGTCTCCATGAGATCCGGGACGTAAGCGCCGAGCTCCGCCTGGGCGAAGATGGGTCTGTCGCGGACGATCTGCGAACGGGCGGTGATGCTGCCGTCGAGTTTTGCGTCGCGTTTGGCATCTTCTTTGGCGGCAGCCAGCCCTTTGGAGTCGTCTTTATACGCCTCCGGGCCGGGCGTCTTTTCGAGTTTTTCTTTCATGGCACGGACAGCGTCCAGCATCGCTGCTTCGTCCTGTGCGCGGCGCGCAGCCGCTTTGTCTTCGCTTTCCGCAGGCAGGACTTCTTCCGCGTATTCGATGATCTTCGCGATGTCCGCCTTCTGCAGGCCGCCTTCGGCGTCGAAGTACTTGAAGCCGTTGCGCTCGTAGGGCAGGTGGCTGGCGGTGATCATGACCGCGCCGTCGCACTGGAAGCTCCGGAACTTGGTCGCCATGAACATGGCGGGGGTGCTCGCCAGTCCGCAGTCGAAGAAGGTCACATCGTTGACGGAGAGCGTCACGAGGATGATCTGCTTGAGGTACGGTCCGGAGAGACGGCTGTCGCAGCCGACGGCGACCGCCAGGTCTTCGATGGGTTTGTCGGTCTTTTCGCTCAGCCAGCGCAGGTACCCCTGCGTGAGCGATTCTGCCTCGGTGCGGAGCAGGTTGGCCTCGCCGGACACTCCGGGGATCGCGATGCCCCGGATATCGCTGCCGTTCTGGAGGGCCTTCAGGCCCTTTTTATCGTTGCTCATAAAACACCTCTATGTTGTTTGCGGTACTATTTATAGTAGTTAATCTCAATCCTTCACGGTCCCGTCGGGATTGAAGACAGGGAGCTTGTCGAGCGCGATGATGTCGCCGCGGTCCATGGCGTCGCCTTCCGCAAGGACAGCCATCTTGCCGACGATGTTGGCGCCGGCTTTATCCGCCAGGGCTTCGATCGCATTCAGGGAGGCGCCGGTGCTGATGACGTCATCGATCACCAGGACGCGTCTGCCGCGCAGTTTCTCCACATCGCTCTTGCCGAGGTAGAGGTGCTGCTCATACGCAGTGGTGATGGACTCGACCGAGACGACGAGCGGGTCCTCCATGTAGACTTTCAGGCCTTTTCTCGCGACGACGTAGTCATTCTGACCGGCCAGTCTGGCCATCTCATGTGCGAGCGGGATGCTCTTCGCTTCGGCGGTGAGAATGATGTCAAACTCGGGCGCCTTTGCGAGCAGTTCTTTGGCTGCGGCCTCATTGATCTCTACATCACCCAGCATGATGAACGCCGCAATGGACAGATCATCGCTGACCGGGAAGAGGGGCAGTTTGCGAGTGAGTCCCGCGATCGTCATTTCGTAATACATAAAAGCTCCTTTCTATACGTTTCAGGCAAACGAAACCGGGAATAGCAATGTCAGGATGCGCAGTACGAACAACGCTGCGCTGATCCACATCACCGGGTGCACATCCTTCGGACGGCGCTGGCAGATGCGGATGATCACATAGGACAGGATACCGAACATGATCCCATTGGCGATCGAGTAGGTGAACGGCATCATGATGAGGGCCAGAAAGCCCGCGATCGCATCCGCCATATCGTCTTTAAAATCCATGTCGGTGACGGCGGAGAGCATCAGGAACCCGACGTAGGTCAGGGCCGGTGCTGTTGCGAAGCTCGGAATCGCCAGGAACAGCGGTGACAGCAGCAGGGAGAGCAGGAACAGTCCGCCCGTGATGACGGAGGCAAATCCGGTCCTGCCGCCTGCGGAAACGCCGGCGCTCGACTCGACGTAGCTGCCGACGGTGGAGGTGCCAAGGCATGCCCCCGCCACGGTGCCGAGCGCATCGGACATCAGCGCTTTGCTGGCTCTTGGAAGGTCACCGTTCTCATCCAGCATGCCGCCTTTGCTCGCAACGCCGACCAGGGTGCCGGCGGTATCGAACAGATCGACGAAGAAGAAAGAGAATAGAATGACCACGAATTGCAGGATGTGGGTGAACGCCCATTTGAAGTTAAAGGCGAACAGCGTCGGTGCGGCGGGTATGATGCCTTCCGAAAAGTCGGGGAACAGCGAAAGGGCCCCCGCGGCTTCATCGACAACGTACCAGCCCGTGAGCTGGGCGATCATGCCAAGGCCCCAGGTGATGAGGATGCCCCAGAGGATCGCGCCGGTGACGCGGTAGTGGCTCAGTACGGCGATAACCAGAAACCCGATCATCGACAGTGCGACCGGCGGTGCGCCGAGATCACCGAGTGTGATCAGGGTATCCGGGTCGTGGACGAGAACGTCCGCGCCTTCCATGCCGACCACAACGATGAACAGGCCGATGCCGGCGGTGATGCCCAGTTTGAGATTGGCGGGCACTTTGTTCACGAGGTTTTCGCGGAACTTCGTCATCGTCAGCAGGATGAACAGCAGCCCTTCGCAGAAGACCGCCGTCAGGGCGATCTCGTAGGGGTTGTCGATCCCCGCGTTGGCCATCGGCAGGCATACGCCGTAGGCAAAGTAGGCGTTGAGGCCCATGCCCGGTGCCAGCGCGATCGGGTAGTTGGCATAAAACGCCATCCAGAGCGTGGCGAACGCGGCGGAGACCGCCGTCGCCGTGAAGACGCTGCCGGCGCTGAGTCCCGCATCCGACAGGATCAGCGGGTTGATCGCCAGGATATAGACCATCGACAGGAATGTGGTGATCCCGGCGATGACTTCGGTTTTTATATCTGTGCCGTGGGCTTTGAGCCAGAATAGTTTTTCCATCTAGTCCTCTTTCAGCACGCGGTCCATGCTGCCGCTCCTGTAGCCGTCCATATCCATGGCAGCATACAGAAATCCTTTCTCGTGGATCTTCTCCCGCACGCGGTCCATACAGGCGGGGCGCGCCAGCTGCGGCCGGTCTTCCGGCGGCACCTCGACGATGGCGATCTGTCCGTGCGCGCGGACGCGGACCGTGGCAAAGCCGAGTGCGCGGATAAACTGTTCGATCTCATCGACAGCCTGCATCTTTTCGCGGGTCAGCCGTTCGCCGTAGGGAAATCTGGTCGCCAGGCACGGATTGGCCGGCTTGTTCCAGACCGGCAGGTTCATCGCCCGCAGGGCGGTGCGGATCTCGCCCTTGGTGAACCCTGCCATTTCAAGCGGGCTCACGATGCCGAGTTCCTGCAGCGCGCGGCGTCCCGGGCGGTAGACCGTGGCATCGTCCGCGTTACTGCCGTCGGCGAGCGGCATGCCATCGAGGCATTCCAGCATATGGGTAAACATGCCGCGCTTGCAAATGTAGCAGCGGTCCGGCGGGTTGCCCGCGATGCTGTCGAAAATTTCTTCCGGCATATTGATGACCAGCTGCGAGATATCATGCGCTTCGCAGAACTGCCGCGCTTCGGCGACTTCCGCCGGGGCGATCTGCGGTCCGTTGATGGTCAGCGCGAGCACGCGCGGGCCCAGGACTTCCTTTGCGCACATCAGAAGGAACGTGCTGTCCACGCCGCCCGAAAAGGCGACCGCCAGCCCGTCGTACCCCGCGAGGAGGTCCTTCAGATGTTTGAGTTTTTCCTGTACGCCGCGTTCCATCTGCGATGCTCCGTTACTTCTGTTTATCTATTCTTCAAATTCTGCGCACTGCGCATTGACGTCGTCCTCGGTGGCAGCCATCGCCGCGAGGGTCTCCGTCATGAGCTGGTCGAGCTCCCAGCCGAGCTGTTCGGCGCCGCGGCGGATGATGTCGCGGTCGCAGCCTGCTGCGAACTTCTTGTCCTTGAATTTCTTCTTTAGAGATTTGACTTCCATGTCTTTGCAGCTCTTCGAGGGGCGCATGAGCGAATACGACCAGACAAGGCCGGTCAGTTCGTCCGATGCGAAGAGGAACTTCTCCATTTCGTGCTCCGGCTCCACCTCCGAGCAGATGCCGTAGCCGTGGGAGACGACAGCGTGCACCAGCGACTCGGGTGCGTCGATCTCCGCCAGCAGTTCCGGCGCCTTGGCGCAGTGCTGGTCGGGCCAGTTCTCAAAGTCGATGTCGTGGAGCAGTCCCACGATGCCCCAGAACTCCGCATCGTCCTCGTAGCCGTGTGTGGCGGCGTAGTGTTTCATGACGCCTTCCACGGTGAGGGAGTGGCGGAGGTGAAATGCTTCTTTGTTATACTTCTTCAGCAGTTCCAGTGCTTGGTTGCGGTCGAGTTTTTCCATCGTGCGTTCTCCTTTTCTTTCTTATTGTTTTTCATTTTTTCCCGGCAGCTGCGGGATGATGATCGCTGCAAGCATGATGGCGCAGCCGATCAGTTCTCTGGCGCTCAGCGTCTCATGCAGGAGCAGGAATCCGCTGATCACGGCGAAGACCGACTCCAGGCTCATGACGATCGCAGCGACCGTCGGATCTGCGTCTCTTTGCGCAAGCCCCTGCAGGGAATACGCGATGGCGGTGCAGAAGATCGCCACGTACAGCAGGGACGGCAGCGCGCCTGCAACATCCGCCCATGCGAACGGTTCTCTGATAAAGGCCAGGACAAAGCCGATCGCACTTGCCGTGAACGACTGGATGCAGACGATCAGGGCGACGTTGGCCTTCGGTGCGAAGCGATCCATGATCATCACGTGGAACGCCCAGAAGAAGGCGCCGATCAGGATGATCAGATCGCCTGACGCGAGGTGGAAATCCCCGCCGGTCAGGCACAGCAGATAGAGGCCGATGACGGCGAGCACCGCGCCGATCCACACCTTGAGGCCGGTCTTCTGCTTCAGGAAGATCCCCAGGATCGGGACCAGGATCACGTACAGCGCAGTGATGAAGGCAGCTTTGCCGGCAGTGGTGGTCACAAGGCCGATCTGCTGCATCACGTTGCCGCAGTACATCATGATCCCGCAGAAGAATCCGCCAATGATGCCCGTGCGGGTCATCGCCTGTTTCTCTTCGGCGGTTCTGGGTGTGCCTTTCTTCTCCAGCGCTTTCTCCCCGGTGCGTTCCGTGATCAGATAGACGGGGATCAGTGCGATGCCGGCGAAGAGCATGCGCCATGCGACGAAGAAGAACGGTCCGATGTCATCCATGCCGACTTTCTGGCCGATGAACGAGGTGCCCCAGATCATCGCGACCAGGAGCAGGATGAGGGTGGATCTGAGCTGCGCTTTATTCAAGTAATGATTCCTCCAAAACAACATAAAAATACAGAATAAGTATAGCATAACAAGGCGATTCCATGGCAAGGAATCGCCCTAAATCAAAGATTTGTTTTCTGCTATGGGATGCGCCTTCAGGAGGCTTCCGGCGGCTCAGAGTTCTTCGGGATGAAACTCCGCGGTGACGATCACGGCATACGCCACGTCGCTGAGGGTTTCGGCCGGATTGGCAAACGCTTCAGCCGGCGCCAGCGCGCTCACCTCGTCGGCGTCGGTACAGTAATAGGCGCAGAGCGGATAGACCGCGCCTTCTTCCAGTTGGTGTCCGTTGGGATCGGCAGCTTCGACCATGGAGGTGATGGTGCTGATCTCCTCCGGCAGATCAAAGTCCATGCGTGCGGCGCTGTCTTCCGTGGCGATCAGCAGGGACAGTTTGCTCTCGTGGCGCAGGACGGCGAGCGTGCCGCGCGTCTTTTTCTCCGGCCGCCCGTTCACGTAGTTCAGCAGGTTGCTGTCCAGGGACTGCGCCTCTTCCAGCTCTTTGCCGTGGTCGTAGACGTGGACGCTGAGCTGCACCGCGGGAAAGTCTGCATTGACATCAAATGCATACAGGTAGGGCGTCTCGGGGATGGAGAGCTGCTGGGCCAGGCGGTACTGATCGCTGTTCTGATCGTAGGGCAGCATGTAGTTGTGGTGGAAATACCCTTCGCTCTTAAGGAACCATATGGTGCCCAGCACGAGCACGATGAGGGCGGCTGCGAGCAGCAGCGCGATCCGGCGGAGCCTGGTGCTGCGGCGATTGCCGTCTTTCGTGATCGTGAGGATGGTCTCCTCGGACTTGTGTTCCAGACTTTCCGGAGCGATGTCTTCGCCGGCCAGAAATTCGTTGAGCGAGATGCCGAGCGCATCGCACAGATCCGCATAGACGGAGACGTCCGGCAGACAGACGCCGCGTTCCCATTTGGAGACGGATTTGTCGCTCATGCCCAGTTTGTCCGCAAGCTGCGCCTGCGTGAGGCCGAGGCCTTTGCGCTTTGCCGCGATGTATCTGCCGATCTTTACCTGGTCGATATACGTACTCATAGCTGTCGTCCCTCCTGTCACAGATCGCTTTTGACATCTTCATCATAGTGCAAAGCCGGAAAAAGAACACCCCCCGCTGGTAGAATCCGCTTACTTTCGGCAGCAGGTGATGGGTTTTTGTTTTCTGACGGCTGTGATACACTATTTGAAGTGTGACGATATCAACCTGAAATACGCCTGCCCGCAGGCATAAACCCGGACAACGGAAGAGGAGTAGGAAAGAATGTTCAAAGACGAATACCAGGCGATGACCACAGGCTCATTGGGAAAATACAACCTTTTTAAGAATAACCCCTTCGGATACTTTGTATCCTCGATGACAGCGGGCGCCTTCATCGGTGTCGGCGTACTGCTGGCCTTCACGGTCGGCGGGCTTCTGACGGGACAGCCGTATGCCAAGATCATGATGGCGGCGACCTTCAGCGTGGCGCTGAGTCTGGTCATCATGGCGGGGGCAGAACTCTTTACCGGCAACAATATGGTCCTGGCGGCCGGCGTACTGCGCAAGCAGATCAGTGCGGCGGACATGATCAAGATCTGGTGCTTCTGCTGGATCGGCAACCTGGTCGGCTCCGTCCTGATCGCCTGCATCTATATGGCGACCGGTCTGGCGGTCGGCGACGTGGGGCAGTGCATGGCGGATGCGGCGGCGGCCAAGATGACGGCACCGGCGCTGGCGCTGTTTGCCCGCGGGATCCTCTGTAACTTCCTCGTCTGCCTGGCTGTCTGGTGCGGATTCCGTGCCAAGTCCGACAGCGGCAAGCTGATCATGGTGTTCTGGTGCATCCTCGCGTTCTTTACCTGCGGGTTTGAACACAGCGTGGCGAACATGACCCTGCTCACCATCGGCCTGTTCATCCAGTCGATGAACGACGCGATCAGCGTTGGCGGGTATTTCTTCAACCTGGGCCTGGTCACATTGGGCAACATCGTCGGCGGCGCGCTGTTTGTCGCGGTGCCGTACCACATCGTATCCAAAGAGAAATAACGCCTGCGGCGGCAGCTGCAAGGCGCATATAAAAGCAACAAAAAGGAAAAGACAAGAATGAATCGCAACGAACTGGAACAGTATATCGCGGAGATCGGCGGCGCAGATAAGGAGGCGCTGGCAGCGGCGCGCGAGCGGCAGGCTGCGCTCATCAAACCGCCGGGGAGCCTGGGCGAGCTCGAGGAGATCTCGATCCGCCTGGCCGGCGTGACGGGCAAGGTCCGGCAGCACTTCCGCAAGCCGCTGGTCGTCATTCTCTCCGCGGACAACGGCGTCTTTGAAGAGGGCGTCAGCAGTGCACCGCAGACGGTCACCATCCAGCAGACGATCAACTTCATCCGTCGGATGACTGGCGTCGGGGCGCTGACCAAGGAGTTCGGCAACGAGCTTCTGGTGCTCGACATGGGCATCAACGGGGACATCCCGGCGGCGATCCTGTCGAAGGATATGGAAGACTATCAGACGAAAGTCATCGACCGCAAGATCGCATACGGCACGAAGAATTTTGCCAAAGAGCCTGCGATGAGCGAAGAACAGGTTCTGCAGGCGATCGCGGCAGGCATTGAGGCAGTAAACTTTGCCAGGGCAAAGGGGCATGACATCCTCGGCGTCGGCGAGATGGGCATCTGCAACACCAGCACCAGTGCGGCTGTGCTGGGGGCGCTCGCCAATCTCTCTGCGGAGCAGGTCTGCGGCCGCGGCGGCGGTCTGGAAGACGCACCGTTCCTGCATAAGAAGGATATCGTTGCGGAAGCGATCGCGGAAGCGCGCACAAGCCGGCTCGATCCGATCGGCGTGCTGGCGCTCTGCGGCGGCTTTGACATCGCGGCCATGACCGGCGTGTTCCTGGCGGTGGCGCATGAGCGCATCCCGGTCGTCATCGACGGGTATATCTCCGTCACAGCGGCTGTGGCGGCGGCCAAGCTGTGCCCGGAGGCGACGGACTACATGTTCCCGTCCCACCAGTCCTTTGAGATCGGCTACAAGAAGGCGGTCACCGAACTGGGACTGCATCCGTATCTGGATCTCGGCATGCGCCTGGGCGAAGGCAGCGGCTGCGTCATCGGTTTTGAAGTGATCCGCGCGGCCTGTGCGGTCATGGACGGCATGGCGACCTTTGCAGAGGGCGGCATCAACGACGACTACCTCGAAGATATTCGCAAAGGAGACTGCTTCTGATGCACGTATATATCAGCGGCGGCGCAAAGAACGGCAAATCATACTTCGCGCAGCGGACAGCGCAGGCGCTGGCGGCCGGCGTAAGACCGGAAGACCTGTTCACAGGAAATCCGGCCGACGGACAGGGCGCTCTGTTCACGGGCGGTCCGGAAGCGGCGGGTGCTCTGCAGCGGCCGCTCTATTATATTGCCACCATGATGCCGACGGACGAGGAGGATCTCGCCCGCATCGCGCGGCATTTAAGAGAACGGGAAGGCTGGGGGTTCCAGACCATCGAGCAATCCCATCATATCGAGGAAGTGCCCGCCAAGGCGGCCCCGGACGGTGTCTTTCTGCTGGACAGCGTGACGGCGCTTCTTGCCAACGAGATGTTCGCCTCCCGCGAGCCGTTCACGGACGGCGGCCTGGACAGCGATGCGCCGGTGCGGGTGGCTGACCAGCTGGTGCGATTCCTCGAAGAAACAAAGGACGCAGTCCTTGTGTCGGACTATATCTTCGGCGGCGGTGCCAACTACGACGAGTGGACCCGCGCCTACATGGAAGGGCTTGCCTACATCGACCGGCAGGCGGCAGCTGTGTGCGACCAGGTCATCGAGGTCGCGGCAGGGCAGAAGATCTATTACAAATAACACAGACCGGCGGATGCCGGAGGAGTGAAGATGCTGACTGGATTTTTTATGGCATGGGGCATGTTCTGTGCGATCCCCTGCCCCCACAAAGTCTGGGATGAAGACAAACGCAGATGGATGCTGATCATGTACCCGGCGCTCGGACTGATGCTCGGGGTGCTGTGGTTTGCGCTGTACGGTGTGCTGCTGGCGCTGGAAATGCCGGTGGTCCTGACGGCGGCGGTGATGACGGTGTATCCGTTCCTCATCAGCGGCTGCATCCACCTGGACGGCTTTATGGACGTGAACGACGCGGTGCTCTCGCGGCGCGATCTTGCCGAGCGGCAGCGGATCTTAAAGGACTCGCACGTCGGGTCTTTCGCTGTGATCCGGACGGTCATGCTGTTCCTGTTCTTCTTTGCGGCGATGCTGGTCATCACGGGCCGAAATTCGCTCCTCGACGGGGCGTTCCTCGGGGCGCTGATGGCGGCTTCGCGTGCGGTCGCAGGCTGGGATACCATGAAGAAGGCACCGCTTGCAACGAGTCAGTACACAGCGCTGGAGGAGCGGGGCGGTGCAGCCTGCTGGCTGATCTGGCTCTGGCCGCTTCTCGCAGTGGGCCTGGCGGTCCTGCTGCAGGTGCTCCGCGTACACAGCGGTGCAGTGCTGGTGTATCCGTATCTGTTCGCGGCGCCGGTTCTGGCGGCGGCAGCGGCATGCCTGGCGGGGTGGCTTGCCCGCAGACAGCTCGGCGGCATGAGCGGCGACATCGCGGGCTATCAGATGGTCACAGGCGAACTGGCAGGCGTCATTGCGCTGGCACTGTGCGGGTATTACTGGCCGATGTAACGGCGATTCTATAATAAAGGAGACAACATGCATCTGATCATCGGCGGCGCCTTCCAGGGGAAGGGCGATTACGCGAAAGAAACCTACGGCGGCACGGTCTACGACTGCCGTCTTCCCGAGAATAAAGACAAACTTGCACTCGATCTGTCGTGCAACATCATCGACGGGCTCGAGGCATTCACGCGCCTTTGTGCCGAGGAATCGCTCGAAGCGGCGGACTGGCTTCGCGCGCATGAGGCGGAACTGGCGGACAAGGTCATCCTTTGTGACGACATCTCGCAGGGCCTTGTGCCGATGGACCCGCTGGACCGGGCGTGGCGCGAGATGAACGGCCGGACGCTTCTGTACCTGGCCGGCATTGCGGAGAGTGTGGAGCGGCTGTTCCTGGGCATTCCGCAGAAAATCAAGTAGCCGTTCGGCGTGACATCCATAAAACCACAGGGAACCTGAAGGAAACGCAAAGAATACCATGATACAAAAGCTACATCTGATCCGTCACGGAGACACAGAGGGCACGAAGCGTCGCTGCTATTACGGCGCAACGGACATCCCGCTGCTGCCGGAAGGCATCCGCCAGACGGAGAAGTACAGGGACGAGGGCATCTACCCCGCCCCGGACACAGAAGAATACTACACGACCGGCAAGGGGCGCACCCGGCAGACGTTTGAGATCATCTACGGTGACCGGCCGCACAAGGTGATCAAGGCGCTGCGCGAGCGCAACTTCGGCGTGTTCGAGATGCACAACCACGAAGAACTGATGGGAGACGAACGCTACCGGTACTGGCTCGACAACTACGGGCCGGACCTGGCGCCGCCCGGCGGGGAGAGCGCGAATGCGATGATCGCCCGGATCGAAGCGGGGGTGCAGGTGCTGCTCGAAGCGCAGCGGGAATACCTGGCGGCGCACCCGGAGGCGCCGGCGGAGTCGGTGGTGGTCTGCCACGGCGGGACGATCGCACTGCTGATCTCGAGCGCCAAAGGAGTGGCGGACAGCAAGTTCCACGAATGGATCCCCAAGCCCTGCCGCGGCTATACGCTGGTGTATGAGGACGGCAAACTGATCGACCAGATACCGATCTGATTTATCGACAGTTTTCTTTCAGCAATCATGATATACTGATAGCAGGAAAGGAGTGACGGCATGATTGAGATCAGAGATGATGCAGCAGTACCGAATCTGGATTCACTTCCCGGAGAATTAAAACTCGCGCAGGGCGACCTGAAGAGGTTCGTCGAGCTGCGCAATCTATATAAATCCGCGATCAAAGAGATCGCAACCAAACTGGATATTCTGGACGACGAGTTCCGCATCCGCAGCGATTACACACCGATCCACAGCATGGAGGCGCGCCTCAAGTCGGTCGACAGCACCGTCGAAAAACTGCAGCGCAGGGGTCTCCCGGTCACGCTTGACGGCATGCGCGACCTCACGGACATTGCAGGCATCCGCGTCATCTGCAACTACGTGGACGACCTTTACACCATGGCGGATCTGTTGCTTCGGCAGGACGACATCGAGCTGATCGCCCGCAAGGACTACATCGCCAACCCGAAGGAGAGCGGCTACCGCAGCCTGCATCTCGTGGTGCTCGTACCGGTCTTCCAGGCGGCGAGGACGGAACGGATGCCGGTCGAGATCCAGCTCCGCACCATCGCGCAGGATACCTGGGCGAGCCTGGAGCACGAACTGAAGTACAAGAAGCAGGGTGATATCAGTGAAGAGAACCGCGCTGAGCTCATCACCTGCGCAAAGATCCTGGCGGACGTCGACGAGCGGATGCAGAAGATCCATCACAAGAGCATCCTCGGTTCGATAGCACAGGGCTGATCGGCGCACAGATCACTGCAGACAATAAGAAAGAAAGGCTATTACCTACATGGGCAATTGGAGTTATCGTTTTATGAATTTCATGCGCGGCCGGTACGGCTGGGACCAGCTGGGGATGTTCCTCATGATCGCATCGTTTGCGATCGAGATCCTCGGCCGGATCTTCCGCAGCAGCATCGTCTACTACATCGGTCTGGCGCTGTTCTTCTGGATGCTTTTCCGCATGTTCTCGCGCAACATTTCTGCGCGCGTCGCGGAGAACCAGAAGTTTATCAACATCAGGAATCGCTTTGCCAACTGGCGCTACTTCCGCCAGCAGAAGCGCGGCGGCAGGGGCGGCTACAACGGCGGCTATAATGGCCAGCAGGGCAACACCTACTACGGCGATTTCTCGAAGAGCCACGAGCAGGCGGCCCGCGAGAACAACCGCGCCAGCAAGAAGGGCGGCACCGTCTACTGCTATTACTACTGCCCGTCCTGCAAGCAGCAGGTGCGGGTACCGGCAGGCAAAGGCAAGGTGCGCATCACCTGCCCGCGCTGCGGCGAGAAGTTCGAGACGTATTCTTAAGAACAAGGAGCATCCCTCGCGGTGAACCTGTAAGATGAAAGTAGACATGCAAAAAGAGCATGTCTACTTTTTTATGATACTGTTTCATTAAGGAGGTGAGGATATGGGAAGACCAAAAGGAGGAAGGAATCGCAAATGGAC
>Ga0129307_1002046_pt1 | contig 17940 bp, 15 predicted proteins | sample P1105metagenome_FD_94437 | JGI IMG/M metagenome (GOLD analysis project Ga0129307, IMG submission 94437) | Capybara group fecal microbial communities from Wisconsin, USA - P1105 metagenome | ecosystem: Host-associated > Mammals > Digestive system > Large intestine > Fecal | place: USA: Wisconsin... | reverse complement strand
GCTACTATGACCTAGCCATTGCGTACCAGTCAGTGCATGTCAACTATTGAAACCGCCGTGTACCGAACGGTACGCACGGTGGCGTGAGAGGACGGGGGCTAATCACCCCCCTCCTACTCGATTTTGCTTCTGTAAATCACTCCCTGTTTTCTATATAATTTTATATATAAACACATAGTAAAAATGACTTCATAAAGGAGAAGGAATATGAAGCTTTTGAAACCCGCTGCGGCAGGCACTCTTGAGAGCAGTGACTGCTTCGTCAGCATAGAACCGTCCGAGAACGGCATAGAGATCGACCTAAAGAGCGATGTGATAAGGCAGTTCGGTGACAGGATAAGGGAGGTCATTGGGGAAACGCTGGATACTCTCGGGATAGAGAGCTGCAGCATCTCCGTTACTGACAAGGGAGCCCTTGACTGCACCATCAGGGCCAGGGTAGAGAGCGCAGCCTTCAGGTCAGCCGAGATAAAGGAGGAGATCCCATGGGAGAAGCTCTGACAGATAAAAAGAAGAGATTAAGGCGCTCCATGCTGTTCCTGAACGCACAGAAGCCCTCCCTTATAAGGGACGCATATCTTTACGGACCGGACAGCCTCATGTTCGACCTCGAGGATGCAGTAGCAGAGAACCAGAAGGATTCCGCCAGATTCTCCTTATATAACGCTCTTAGAAACATAGACTATGGTCGTTCGGAAAAGGTCGTGAGGATCAACGGACTGGATACTCCTCACTGGAGGGAGGACGTGAGGTGCGCCGTGGCTGCAGGCTGCGACTCCATAAGACTTCCGAAGACCGAATCCGCAAGGGATATCAATATCCTTGAAGAGGAAGTATACAAGGCTGAGAAGGAGTTCGGCATCGAGGAAGGAACCGTGCTCCTCATGGCTGCCATAGAATCCGCAAGGGGAGTCATAAACTGCATGGAGATATGCACAGCTTCCGACAGACTGTTCGGGATAGCCCTCTCCGGAGGCGACTATACCAAGGACCTCCAGACCACGCTCTCTCCGACGGGAGTCGAGCTCATGGGAGCCCGTCAGCATATGATAATCGCAGCCAGAGCTGCGAAGGTCCAGTGCTTCGATACTGTATATACGAACGTCAATGACCTTAACGGCTTCAGACATGAGACAGAGATGATAAAACAGATGGGCTTTGACGGAAAATCTCTCATCAACCCTAGACAGATACCTATCGTACACGGAGTGTTCACTCCGACCGATAAGGAGATAGAATTCGCAAAGAAGGTAGTGAGGGAGATCGAAGAAAAATCAGCCCAGGGCATCGGAGTATTCACCGTAGACGGAAAGATGATAGACATAGCCTTCTATGACGGAGCCAGGAGGACGCTTGAGATGGCAAGAGCCTCCGGAAAGCTGAGGTGAGGAGCATGCTGAACGCAGTAGGAAGAGACATACCTGAAGAGATACTGGAGAAGGTACATAAGGTGCCGTTCATGGGGAACGGTCACTATGACGGATACGAATATAAAAAGACAGGCCCTAGGACCAGATGCGTGATCTCCAACGGAAAGAACAAGCTCGTTTCGTCCATCAGGGAAGCTCTTGAGCTTTCAGGGATAAAGGACGGCATGAGGATCAGCTTCCATCACCATTTCCGTGAGGGGGACTATATAGTTAACATGGTCATGAAAGAGATCCATGACATGGGCATCAGGGACATAACTCTCTGCGCCAGCTCGCTTGGAAAGGCACATGATTCCGTATACGACTACATACTTGATGGTACGGTGACCGGTATCGAGGCATCGGGCGTCAGGGGAAAGATAGGAGAGGCGATCTCCAAGGGATATCTTAAGAACATAGCCATCCTCCGTTCCCACGGAGGAAGGGTGAGAGCTATCGAATCGGGTGAATCAAAGATAGATATAGCATTCATAGGTGCACCGACTTCCGACGATTACGGAAACCTCAGTGGCATGGGAGGAAAGAACGAATGCGGAGTCCTCTCATATTCATCAGTGGATGCCGAATTCGCCGACAAGGTCATAGCCATAACGGACACTCTCGTGCCGTTCCCGAACTACCCCTGCCAGATATCCATGACCAAGGTGGATTACGTGGTGAAGGTGGATGAGATAGGTGACGCTTCAAAGATAGCCACGGGAGCAGCAAAGCCGACGACTGACATGAAGAAACTGATGCTGGCAAGGTACTGCACGGACTTCGTCACCAAGACGCCGTACTACAGGAACGGATTCTCGTATCAGACGGGAGTAGGAGGTGCCTCCATAGCCTCGACCCTATATCTTGCTGACAGGATGAGGGGAGACGGGGTGAAGATGGCCTTCGGGCTTGGAGGACTTACAAAGCCCATGTGCGATCTTCTGGATGAAGGACTCTGCGGGGCCCTGTTCGACACTCAGGACTTCGATACCTTCGCCATTCAGAACATGCATCATCCGAGGCATTACATGATCACGGCAGGAGAGTATGCATCTCCGTTCAACAAGGGAGCCTTCGTGAACAAACTCGACTTCGTGATACTGGCCGCTCTCGAGGTGGACACGGATTTCAATTGCAACGTGGTAGTCGGTTCGGACGGCATGCTGATGGGAGCCCAGGGCGGACATCCCGATACCGCGGAAGGAGCAAAGTGTTCGATAGTGCTGGTGCCTCTCGTACAGGGAAGGATGCCTACCATAAGGGACAGGGTCACTACCGTAACGACTCCGGGAGAATCGGTCGATGTTGTGATCACAGAATACGGCATAGCCATCAATCCGAGAAGACAGGACTTAATAGATGCAGTCAGGGATTCCGGGCTTCCTCTTACGACTATAGAAGAAATGAAGGAAAAGGCTTATTCCATCACCGGAGAGCCAAAGGATATTGAATTCGAAGACAGAGTCGTCGCTGTCATAGAGGCGCGCGACGGCACCATAATGGATGTCGTTAGACAGATAAAAGAATGAGATATAAAAATGCAGAGCTGAGAGACGTCCTTTCCTTCCGGGAAAGGAAGTCTTTTATACAGGAAGGGATGAATAAAGAGGGACTGACCACGGTAGCCCTTTCCCTTAACGTGCCCGGGCCCGAGAAGAGGAGCAAACGACTGGATTATCTCTTCAGACGCTCTGTGGAAGCCCTGGAGGAGCTACTTTCCGAAAACCGTGTAAATATCCTTAAGAGGGATATGATAGCCGAGTACGGCGGAGAGACACTGATACTCGCAGTGGAAGGGGACCCTGGGAAGATAAAGGACATGGTGATGAGCCTTGAGCTCGCAGAGCCCGTGGGTCGGTTCCTCGACTGCGACGTCAACAGGCCCGACGGGAGAAAGGTCTCGAGGGTGGAGAGAGGATTCCCCTCGAGGAAATGCTATCTCTGCGGAAACGATGCCAAGGTCTGCGGAAGGTCAAGAGCTCATTCAGTGGAAGAACTCTTCTCGTTCATGAACAGAGAGATCGACGGCTGGATGAGGGAGGAAACTGCAGACAGGATCACTGAAGCCGCAAGATCTTCCCTGACGGAAGAACTGATGACGAATCCGAAGCCCGGACTCGTGGATCCTTTTTCCAGCGGAGCCCATGAAGATATGAACGAAGAGACGTTCCTTAAGAGCATAGATGCGATAGTGCCTCACATACGGGATATGTGTCTCAGAGCATACGATTCTGAGGATCTGAACTCTCTTCATGACGGGCTGAGAGAGGAAGGCCTTGAGACAGAGAAGGATATGTATGCTGCCACCGGAGGAGTGAATACCCATAAGGGAGCGATATTCACCCTTGGAGTGCTGTCAGCAGCAGCGGTAAGGACCTTTAAGGAGGATAAGGTATCCCCCATGGATCTCAGAACTGAACTCGGAAAGGTGCTTGGTCCATTCGGAAAAGAGCTTCTTCATATCCTTGATCCCAGGACCAACGGGGAGAAAGCATATCTCAAAGTTCAGGGGAGCGGCATAAGAGGAGAGGTGGAGACTTGTTACGGGAGCATCTTTGAAACCGGACTTCCCGCACTCACGGAGGCCGCAGGAGCAGGGCTATCCACAAATGACATTAAGCTTTTCTGTCTGATCTCTCTTATGGCAGTGACTGAGGATTCGAACATACTCAAAAGATCCGGCAAAGAGGGGCTTGAAAAGGTGAAGAGGGATGCTCAGAAGCTCAGGAATATAGAACTCTTCAGGAAGGGAGAACATATCGATATACTGAAACGGCTGGACGCGGAGTATTCCCGCCTCGGGATAAGCGGAGGGGGATCCGGGGATCTGCTCGCAGCTTCGCTTTTCGTATATATTCTGTTTGGGGGATGACATGGAGAAGGTGCTGACACGGTATCTTACAGATAATGAATATGCTTCCTTTTCGGGAATACTTGAACGAAACGGACTCAGGCTGGAGACGGAGCCCGAAGAGTATTGTTATGTCACTGAGAACGGCAATATGGTCGCGACCGGAGCCCTTGAAGGAAATGTAATGAAATATCTTTCCGTAAGGGAAGACATGAGGGGAGAAGGACTCCTTAACACTATCGTGAGCTCACTTATGGAAAGAGCATATGAAAAGGGCATATACCATCTCTTCATTTATACGAAGCCAATGAACAGGGAACTCTTCATATCCCTCGGATTCCACGTGATATACATGACTTCGGACGTGCTCTTCATGGAGAACAGAAGGAACGGGCTAGACGGCTTCATCTCGAAACTGATCATGGAAACGGGTGATGAGCTCTTAAAAGCAGAGATCGCGGCTGCATTGTCATGAACGCCGATCCATTGACGAAGGGACATGAATATCTGATACATGAGGCTCTGAAGGATTCGGACGTGCTCCATGTGTTCCTGCTTTCATATGACAGGGACATGTATCCCCTTGAGACCAGAATGAAGATGCTGAAAGGACTCCTGAAAGACGAGAAGAGGGCAGTGATACACGAGGGAGGAGACTATATGATCTCGAGAGGCACTTTTCCCACTTATTTCTTCAAGGATAAAAAGGACGGAGTAAGAGCAGAGTGTGAGCTCGACATAAGACTGTTCGGGGAAAAGATCGCACCCGCACTCAATATCAAGAAGAGGTTCGCAGGTACGGAGGAACTGTCGGGATTCACCGCAACATACAACTCATTCATGGAAAGGATATTGCCTGAGTACGGTATCGGATTCATAACAGTTGACAGACTCAGGATAGACGGAAGACCCGTAAGTGCATCGGAAGTGAGAAGGCTCGTAAGAGAGGGAAGAAAAGAAGAGGCTGAAGAACTTGTGCCTTTATCAACTGCTGTCCTTCTGTAATGATCCGCCGGAAAGAAAAAGCTTCGCCTTGAAGTAAGACGAAGCTTTTATATATTTCCATTTATTCAGTCATTACCGTAATATGCAAATATGAGATATAAAGCCCATATAACGGTGATGAGTATGCCCTTTACCAGTTTGCTGAGCTTGGACTTTGCCACTATCACGGTCAGCGGTATCGGGATCATGAACATGAAACCGAGCACCCAGAGCCATATGTGCTTCGGACCCGAAGTGGTATTCACGTTCCTCATATTGTTGTTCTCGGGATAGAATGCGCGGCTGTAGTATCCGGTATTGTTGACAGGAGCCTGAGGAGCCTGTTTCGGCTGCTCCTGTACGGGACTGTCGATCATCATCACGGAATCACAGTATTCACACTTTACGGTCCTCTCCCCGGGAGTGTACTGGAGTTTTGCTCCGCAGTGAGGGCATGTCATATCCATAAGCTTCATGAAAGGATCCTCCGTTCGTTTCATCATATGATATTTTACTATCAATCCCAAGTATTTCAAAGATGCATATCAGAGGATGAGGACGGTCTCTATGTGATACAATCATGATTGGGAGGCAGATATGAAAAACTGGAACGATATCTATCCGAGACCGTCACTGAAAAGGGACGGCTATATGATACTTAACGAAAACTGGAAGGTGAACGGAGAACCCAAAAGCGCGCCCTGGAATGATCTGAGAAGCGACGATACTCTTTCCTATGAAGTCACGTTCGATACAGGAGTTTATCCTCTTCATGAAGGAAAGAGGATGAGGCTCAATTTCGGTGCGGTGGATCAGCTGTGTGAGATCAGGGTGAACGGTTTCGAGGCCGGATGGCATGAAGGGGGATATCTGCCCTTCTCACTGGACATATCCGATTACCTTAAGGATGGGGAGAACACCGTTTACGTGGACGTCACCGACGAGCTCAGCACTGACTATCCATATGGAAAGCAATGCCTTAAGCCTCACGGCATGTGGTATACTCCCGTGTCAGGCATATGGCAGCCCGTCTGGCTTGAAGAGGTCCCGGATCACCATGTGATAGAATCCGTGAGGACCACGCCCGATCTCAAAGGGACGGATATAGAAGTCGTGACAGATGCTCCGTCATATACTCTCTCATATATGGACGGGGATGAGGAGATGACCCTTAGATGCAGTGACAGACATGTGAGGTTAGACCTGAAACACCCGCACATATGGTCTCCCGACGATCCGTATCTGTATGACCTTGCCATATCGACCGATACCGACCGTATAGAGACATGTTTTGCTCTCAGGACAACGGGCACCATCGAGAGGAACGGTAGAACGTATTTCATGCTGAACGGAGAGCCCGTCTTTCTTAACGGGGTCCTTGACCAGGGCTATTTTTCAGACAGATTCCTTCCTGAAGATCCGGAGGAATATGAGAGGGATATCTTAAGACTGAAGTCACTTGGCTTCAACATGCTCCGGAAACACATAAAGGTGGAGCCGGAGGTCTTCTATCACTATGCCGACATGCATGGCATGCTTGTGATACAGGACATGGTGAACTCGGGGAAGTATTCCTTTATGAGAGATACCGTAATACCGACCTTCCTTACGAAAAAACTGAAAGAGAGAAAACCATCAAAGAGGGACAGATACAGGCGGGCTTTCTTTGAGAAACACATGCTGGAAACGGTAAGACATCTCTGCAGCCATCCTTCCGTCATAGGCTGGACGGTATTCAACGAGGGATGGGGACAGTTCGACTCCGACAGGATGTATGAGACACTTAGAAGGGAAGATCCTTCAAGGTTCATTGACACATGCTCCGGCTGGTTCAAGAATGAAAGGACAGACTGCGACAGCAGGCACATATACTTCAGGACTCCTGTCCTTAAAGATCCGAAAAAAGGGAAGGTGCTCTTTTTGAGCGAATGCGGTGGATATACGAGATCTCTTGACACCAACGGAGGAAGAAAGACCTATGGATACGGAAAGGCAGGGGACGAGAAGGCCCTGACGGACATGATAGCGGGTCTGTATGAGAAGATGGTCCTGCCTTCGATTGAGAACGGTCTTTCGGGTGTGGTATATACCCAGATCTCAGACGTTGAGGGAGAGATAAACGGCATATGGTCCTCAGACCGGAAAGTACTAAAGGCTGACGGAGACAGACTGAGAAAGCTTTTCAAAAAGGTATATGATCGGTTTGAAGAAAAGATAAGATGACAAAGACCGGAGGAGCTCCTCCGGTCTTGCCTTATCATATGTGTTTTAGATCATTTACCGCCGACATAGCCTGATAATATCATTGCAAGCTTTGCAGCAGGCATGCTCTGGAGCCAGACTTTTCCGGGTCCGGTTACTACGGTATTGAAGAGTCCTTCACCGCCGAACAGTACGTTCTTGACTCCCGAAACGGTCTTTACGTTCATCTGGCAGGAGGCCGTCATTGCGGCAAGGTTTCCGGTATCGATGATGATCTGCTGGCCGGGAGCAAGGTCGTATTCCACTACATGTCCGTCGAACTCGGCGAAGCAGAGACCGTTACCGCTTACCTTCTGAAGTATGAAGCCTTCTCCTCCGAAGAGTCCCGCACCGAAGTTCTTCCTGAAATAGACAGAGAGCTCAACGCCCATCTGAGCGCAGAGGAAAGCCGATTTCTGAAGGATTATCGGATTCTGAGGGGTGACGTTGAACACCTTTACGGATCCCGGGAAACTGGATGCGCATGCGATCATTCCTGGACCGCCCTGTGCGGAATAGATGTTCTGGAAAATGGATTCTCCGGAGAACATCCTGCCTATGGCCTTACCGAATCCGCCGGCTGTAGTCTGCATGGTCATGTTCGGACTCATCCAGCTCATTCCGCCGCCTTCGGTGATGATGCTCTCGCCGCTGTCAAGGTACATGACTACTACGGGAAGTGTATCGCCCTGTATATCGTATCTCATAGTGTTTCTCCTTATGATTTATTTATCTATTTACTATTCTATTCCAAAACGATCTGTTTTTAAACCGCGCATAATGCTTTTTGCCCACGATGTTATAAACACGTGTATAAGACGGGTATTATCCCGAAATATCGCGAAAAAAACATTCGCAAGTTTTTGATTTGGCATAAAAAGGCGATTATAATATTCATATGATTTTTACATGAATGATCGGAGGGTTATATATGGATAACAACGTTCGTCCGGAAACCATGGAGAGGATAGTCTCAAGTGAACTTGCAAAGGCTTTCATAGATGAGCAGGTAGCTCTCTTAAAGGAGCAGATAGGGGACAAGAAGGTCCTTCTTGCACTTTCAGGCGGAGTAGATTCTTCAGTAGTCGCCGCACTCCTCATAAAGGCCATAGGCAAGAACCTTGTATGTGTACACGTGAACCATGGTCTCTTGAGAAAGGGAGAACCGGAGCAGGTCATAGAGGTGTTCCGCAACCAGATGGATGCAAACCTCATCTATGTCGATGCTGTTGACCGTTTCCTCGACAAGCTGGCAGGAGTAGCTGATCCTGAGCAGAAGAGGAAGATCATAGGAGAGGAATTCATCCGTGTATTCGAGGAAGAGGCCATGAAGCTCGACGGCATCAAGTTCCTTGCCCAGGGCACCATCTATCCCGACATACTCGAGAGCGTCGGAGTAAAGGCTCACCACAACGTTGGAGGACTTCCCGAGAAATTCGGATTTGAACTTGTAGAACCCGTAAAACTTTTATATAAGGACGAGGTACGTGTCGTAGGAAAGGAACTCGGCCTTCCTGACAACATGGTATACCGTCAGCCGTTCCCGGGACCGGGACTCGGAGTGCGCTGCGTAGGCGCCATAACACGCGACAGGCTCGAGGCCTTAAGAGATGCTGATGCCATAGTCCGTGAGGAGATAGGGGCTCTTCCCGAAGTTCCGTGGCAGTATTTCTGTGCGATCCCTGACGTTCAGTCCACAGGCATCAAGTACGTGGACGGACAGGGAGTAAGATATATGGGATGGGCAGTAGTCATCCGTGCGGTAAATACGGTTGACGCCGTTACGGCCACCGTTCCCGAGATACCTTTCAAGGTGCTCTGCTCCATGAGAGATAAGATCGTTAAGATCCCCGGAGTCAACAGAGTCCTCTGGGATATTAGCGAGAAACCGGTAGCTACCATAGAGTGGGAGTAGAATAATATGGATATGTGATGCCAAAAAAACCAGTAAAATCAAGGGTTTCTTTATAAAACTGATTAAGAGTCAGTCTACTTTCTCATAGTAGGCGGGCTCTTTTTTATTCCGCCATTTATCTTGCCATTTATCTCGCCATGTTTATTCCCTTTTTATTCCCCACATGCTATAATGCGGATATGGGGAATAAAACTGGGGAAAAGGAGCGACTATGGATATAAAGTCAATCGTGCTAGACCTGTGTGCTTATAACGATGAACAGGAATGGTTTGAATTCAAAGAAAACTGGTTTCAGCCAGAAGCACTGGGCGAATACGTATCCGCTTTGTCCAATGCTGCTGCTTTTCATTACAGAAAGAACGCATATTTCATCTGGGGCGTGAATAACGATAGCCACGAAATTGTAGGGACCACGTTTAATCAATACTGTGAATGTAATAAAGAGCCTTACCAGAATTATCTTGCCAGAAATCTTTCTCCCAGCATTAACTTTTCTTTTGAAGAGGATGTAATCGATGGCAATCGCGTCGTAGTACTCGTTATTCCGGCTGCGGAGGAGATACCGACTGCATTTAGGGAAAAGAGATATATTCGCATTGGTTCATCTAAGGCAAATCTAAAAGACTATCCGAAGAGAGAAATCCAGCTGTTTAAGATTCTGAACGGCAGGGAGGAAACCATTGAAACGGCAGCTTCCAAGTATCAGGAGCTGACATTTTCGAAGCTGTTCGGGTATTACGGATCAAGAGGAATCGTTCTTAAGGAAGAGACCTTCATTAAAAACCTCGGATTAAAAAACAACAACGGAGAATTCAACATTCTTGCGCAGCTTCTATCCGACGATTCACACATACCTCTGCGTGTTTCCATATTTGATGGTGAAACAAAAGGATCCCCGCTGTTTTCTGTACGGGAGTTCGGAAATACCTGTTTGTTATATAGTTTAGACGAACTGCTCCGCTATGGAGATGTGCTTAACCTGATTCAGACAGATGAGCGGGATCGGATAGTAGAGCGAAAAGAAGTTCCATTATTCGATAACAAAGCGTTTCGTGAGGCAATCATCAACGCTGTATTACATAACCGTTGGATCGACGGGAACGAACCCATGATCTCCGTCTTTTCCAATCGTATCGAAATCCTGTCAAGGGGGACTATTCCTCCTGCTCAGACAATGGAAGGATTCTTCCTTGGAGAATCTGTTCCGGTCAACGAAAAGCTATCGGAAATCTTCCTGCAGCTTCATATCAGCGAAAAATCCGGCCGAGGTGTTCCGAAGATCATTGAAGTTTACGGGAAAGAAGCATTTACGTTCAGAGAGAATTCCATTGTCGTTACAATCCCTTTCCAGCGGATCCATAATCCCCAGAATGAAGATAACAAGCTGGGGAATAACATGGGGAACAAAAAACCACTGAACGAGCGTCGTAACAGGATTCTCGCGGAAATGCGAAACGACCCAAACATAACGACGGCACAGCTAAGAGTTATCCTTAATTGCGCAGAAACGACCGTTGAAAACAATATCGCTTATTTACGTAAAAATGGATATATCGAACGGGTGGGCTCCAGGAAGACCGGGTACTGGAAAGTGCTCTGATTGAATTACGGTTCAGTAAAACGGGATTAGCGGGTAAAATACATGGATTATTGTGATTGGTGCAACTTATCTGAAAAAGACAAACAGTTTCAGGTATATGAGAGTAAATCATGGTCTGTTTTCCTTTCAGATGAGCAGGATTATATCGGGCGATGTATTTTGGTTTTGAAACGTCATTGCAATTCATTGTCAGAGCTGACAGATGATGAATGGGACGAACTTCGCAATGTAGTTTACATTGTGGAGACGTGTCTGAAAGCTGTTTTAGGAGCAACTCTATGTAATTGGAGTTGCTTGATGAATGATTTCTATAAAGAGGCAGTGCCTAATCCTCATCTTCATATTCACGTAAGGCCAAGATATGAGAAGCCCGTAATACTAAATGGGAGCACATATACTGATGGTGAGTTCGGTCATCATTATACGTTAAATAAGAGCGGTGTAATAACTGCTAAAGATAAAGAAGCAGTGTTCATTTTGCTAAAAGAATGGATGGATCACTATAATTCAGTTTGTAGGACCTGATGCACGTGGTGTAGTAGGGGATTCCCGAAAACCACCAGATATTATTCCTTGGGCTGTTTGCAACACTCTCTGCAACACGAGCTTGGATAATCTATCCATATAGAATAATAGGCAGAGAAAAAACGCCGTATTTGGAGCCAAACAAGGCTGAAATACGGAGCAAGAGAAAGTAGAAAAAGAGTGGGAGTAGAACGTAAAGGCTTGCTGGTTGCACAAAAAACGCCGAAAAACCCTGTAATTACAGGCAATTCCGAGTTTTGACGAGTTGGCGGGAATGGTGCCGTGCAACCGCCGTGCAACCGCGAGAACCGGGAAAAGGCTCTTTGGTTGCACAGAGGCGATTTTAATGGTAGCCAGTGGCTAACCTCGAAAAGCCGAAAGACATATATAAATAGCTATTTGAGCCAGTTCGTTTTGACGACGAGCTGGCTCCTTTTTGCCCACTTTTCCGAAAAGATCTGTAAACTCGCTAGGAGATTTCTGATTTTATCTTAAAACTCGCCTTGAATTTTCCGAAAAATAGTGTATCATACGAGTAAGAGGTGATATATTATGGAATTGAGAAGACATATTGACAGATGGTTTGAAGAATGGAAAGAAGATCCTGAACATAAACCGGCCTTAGTACGCGGAATCAGACAATCAGGCAAAACGCATTCAGTCAGACGGTTCGCTGAGAACAATTACGACGTCATTGTTTATCTTAATTTCTGGGATCGTCCGGATCTTTGCGATGCCTTCGACGGGCAATTGGATGCGGATACCATCATTCGGGAATTGTCTGTGAAGATGCCTATGCCTGAGCTGATAGATGGACGTACTGTGTTTCTGTACGACGAAGTGCAGGAATGCCCGAGAGCCTTGTTGTCGCTGAAAACAGTTCAGAATGAAAAACGATTCGATTACATTGCAACGGGATCTTATCTGGGTGTAAATGGCTATGTGGTATCTGACGACACACCAAAGCCCGTTGGATGTACTTATGAATTTGACATGAGACCCCTTGATTTCGAGGAATTCTTGTGGGCTAAGGGGTATGGAGACAAAGAAGTTTCATACATTAGAACCGCATTTGAGTCACGTACGGCGTTATCAAAATCTATGCATGGTTCTTTTACTGCACTTTTCAGAGAGTATCTTTGCATCGGAGGGTTTCCGGAGGCAGTCTGTAATTTCATCCGAACAAACAACATATACACGACTCTTCAGATCACCAGAAGGATCACCAGAGACCTTCAGGACGATTTTGGACGAAGACGAGGCAAGGACAACAAGCCACTGTTTAATGCAAATGAAGTCGCTCGGATAAGGAGTGCGTTCTCATTGATACCATTCTTCCTGGGTAAAGAGAACAAAAGATATGTTGTATCCAAAATTTCCGGAAAAGGCGCAAAGGATGCAGGTAAAGATGCATTGGATTATCTGAAAGATACCGGAATAATTATAAAAGTCCATAATCTCAGTGTTCCTGCAACGCCGTTATCCGTTAATACAATTAATAATCAATATAAAGTGTTTACGACAGATATCGGAATGCTTGTGGGGATGCTTGAAGACGGCATGACTGATGCGATATTATCCGGGTCTCTCGGTATGGGAAAAGGTATGCTCTACGAAGCGCTGATAGCAGATGCTTTGTATAAACGTGGCGGAAGAATGTTCTATTTTGCCAAGGAAAGCGGTCTGGAGCTTGATTTTGTTATTAATTATCTCGGCAATTCGACGATACTTGAGGTGAAAGCCAGAGACGGCAATTCAAAAAGTGCTAAGACAATTATGGCACATCCGGATCATTACGGTAAAACACAATTGATCCGGATCAAAGATTCCAATCTCAGAGTCGCAGATGGTGTCCTGACGATTCCACATTATATGGCACACCTTCTGTTTGAGTGGAAGGCAACACTGCCAACGGAATGATCTTTGAGAAGCGTCAGATACTGCAAACAGTGTTAAGACAATAAGGGGACATTTAATGATCAGATTTGAGGAAATCACAAACAAAAATATCTGGAAGGTATGCATGCTGGAGCCTTTTGAGGAACAAAAGGATTTTGTTGCAGAAAACATACAGAGCCTGGCGGAAGCATATGCTACGAGGAACGAAGGAAATAACGCTTTGCCTTTGGCGGTATACAACGATGTCGACCTTATTGGTTTTGTAATGATCGGAAAAGGCACTGTCGGAAACGAGGATGAGAGTGATCTGATCAAAGATAATTACAGTCTTTGGCGATTGATGATCGATAAAAAATATCAGGCACAGGGCCTTGGAAAGCAGACTATTGATGCAGTTATGGCACTGATACGAACTTTCCCATTCGGTGAGGCAAAGAAGGTGTGGCTTTCTTACGAACCGGAAAACATCCGGGCAAGAGCTATTTATCGCAAGTATGGATTTGTCGAGAACGGAGAAATGTGCGGCAACGAGATCGTTGCGGTATACGATCTGTAGCAAACCATAGTTATTTATCCCTTGGAATTCATATTCGGCGGTTCTGGTTAGACACTGGGAACTATCCCTTCCGGTTGCACGACGTTTCGTTCTGACCCTCCGTGCAACCACGAAGTCTGATAAACCAAATAACTGGTGGATTATTGAGGGTAAAAACGAAGGTTTTAATAGCTAAAAGCACTCAAAACCGGGCAAAATAGCCCGGCGGTAAAGAGTGGGAATAATGCACATTTTTCTTGAAATGTGCTGAATTATCCTGAATAGCTTTGAGCAGCAGACATTCTTCGGAGTGCCTGCTGTATTTATGTTATCAGTTCTGATAACAATTTGATAACATTATATTATATTGCGAAATGTGCATAGGATCATTATAGACGGCTGCTCTATTATTTCTTTTATCCGCAAAGCATGAAAATCTTACTGTCAGTAGGAAAAATAAAATCCGATTGATACGACTGGTCCGTTCAATTTCCGGGTCCGATGCTGTACAATCATCTACAGAAGTACAAAGGAGGCGGGCAAATGAAGATGATGCTGGCAGAAAACATCCGCGCCTTCCGCAAGGAACGGTCGCTGACCCAGGAGCAACTTGCCGAGGCGCTGGGGGTGACGGCCGGCGCGGTATATAAGTGGGAGGCGAAGCTGTCAATCCCGGAGCTGGATCTGATCATTCAGCTGGCTGACTTTTTCGATACCTCGGTGGACGTGTTGCTGGGCTATGAAGTTAAAGACAATCGCCTGGAAGCGACGGTAAAGCGATTGCGGGAATACCGCCGCGGCAAAGACTGGGACGGACTTGCGGAGGCAGAAAAAGCGCTTAAGAAGTATCCGCACTCATTTCAAATCGTAAATGCAAGCGCAGCGCTGTACCGTGCATTTGGTATCGACAGTGGGGACAAGGCTTTGTTTCACCGCGCGCTGGAGCTTCTGGAGCAGTCCCGCTTCCTGCTTAGCCAAAACGAAGATCCCCAAATCAATGAGCAGACGATTTTCGGAAGAATAGCGGAAACTTATCTTGGGCTGGGCGAAGCGGACAAGGCTATAGAGCTTTGGAAAGCCCATAACGCCGGTGGACAGTATAGCTCACAGATCGGTGATACTCTGGCTCAAAATGGTTACGTTGAGGAAGCGGTACCGTTTCTGTCGGAGGCTTTTACGAAAATCCTCTCCGATTTGGTCCGCACGATCGTCGGCTATATCAACGTATACCTGGAACGCGGTGATCATGCTTCCACACAGGCGATCCTGAGCTGGGGGATCGGGCTCCTGCAGGGACTGCGGGAAGGAGCCAACTCAAACTACTTCGACAAAGTCTGCGCCGCTTTGCTTGCCACCCTTGCCGGCTCGCAGTTTCTGTCAGGACAGGTCAGCGAGGCGCGCGGCACCCTGGTAAAAGCCAAAGAGCTTGCCGCATTCTTTGACGCTGCTCCCAGCTATGATGAAAGCGACATCCGCTTTATCACCCGCATCGAAGGTGCCAGCGCTCACGATGACCTGGGAGTGACAGCAATGGCCGGCGTCAGTCTTGCGGTAAGCCAATTTGAAAATGAAGAGTTTACCGCTCTTTGGAACAGCATCGAGAAAGAGGAGGAGAATCATTGTGGATAAGAAAGAAATTACAGCGCTGCGGCGCCCGTTTGTCAAAGAACTGTTCCGAAAGAACATGTTCAATCTCGTGATGACCGTGCTCGCGGCTTTTCTTGTTGCGGCATCGAATCTCGTGATCTCATGGACCATCAAGGCAATATCCGATCTAATCTCCGGTGACACTGCCACCAGCTATGGCACGCTGCTGCTCGTCGTGGGCGTCGGTTTCGTGATGATGCTGGCTGCCTGGGTGCTCGACCGAACATTCCTTTCCAGATTCCGCGCAACAGCGATGAAGCAGTACCGGAAATACGTCTTTGACCGGCTGCTGGAAAAGGGCATTCAGGCCTTCTCCGGCGAGAACAGCGCTCGCTATCTCTCAGCGCTGTCCAACGATGCGAACACCATCGAACAGGACTATCTCCGGTTGGTGCAAAACATGATCGAGGTCGGGATCACCTTTATCGGCGCCCTGGGGCTCATGCTGTGGTACAGTCCGCTGCTGACGCTGATCGCCATCGGCTTTTCGCTGCTGCCCGTCATCGTTTCCATGGTGCTTGGCAACAAGGCGGCTGTCGCGGAAAAGGACGTTTCCGACAAGAAAGAGCGTTACACCGGCATGCTCAAGGACGTGCTCTCAGGCTTTGCGGTGATCAAGAGCTTCAAAGCGGAGAAAAGCATCTCCGGCATCCACGACAAGAGCAACGACAGCGTGGCAGGCGCGGTGACCACACGGGAAAAGGTCAAGCTCCATGTTTCCTATGCCTCCAGCTTCGCGGGCGGCATCCTGCAGTTCGGCGTTTTCTTTGTAGCGGCGGCACTCGCACTCTCTGGAAAGGCGGGCATCACCGCCGGTACTGCGATCGTCTTCGTGCAGCTTCTGAACTATGTTCTGGCGCCGATCGAGGTCTTTCCAATGTTTTTCGCCGGGAAAAAGTCAGCATACGGCCTCATTGACAAACTGGCCGAGGCGCTCAGCAAAAATGTCCCGGACGAGGGCGAAACCATCGAGCCGAAACTAACAGAAGGCATCGAGATCCGTGATCTGAGCTTTGCCTATGAGGAAGGCAAGACCGTGCTCCACGACGTCGATATGGATATGAAAGCCGGCGGTTGCTACGCGCTCGTGGGTGGCTCCGGAAGCGGCAAGTCCACGATCCTGAACCTGCTGATGGCCTCGTCCGACAACTATGGAGGTGAGATCCTTTACGACGGAAAAGAGCTGAAGGAGATTTCCACAAGCTCCCTCTACGATCTCGTCTCCATCATCCAGCAGAACGTGTTCGTGTTCAACAGCACGATCCGGGACAACATCACCATGTTCTCCCAGTTCCCAGAGGAGGAGATCGAACGCGCAGTTCGCCTGTCGGGGCTTAGCAGGTTGATCGACGAAAAAGGCGCTGATTATCTCTGCGGCGAGAACGGCTCCGGACTCTCCGGCGGCGAACGCCAGCGCATCTCCATCGCCCGTGCATTGCTGCGCAAGACCCCCGTGCTTTTCGTAGATGAGGCCACGGCAAGCCTGGATGCGGAAACCTCTTTCGAGGTGCTGGACGCGATCCTGAAACTCGACGGCTATACCCGTGTCATCGTCACCCACGACCTGGACGAAAATATCCTGCGCCGCTGTACCGGTCTGTTCGCGCTGAAAAATGGCGAGGTTTCGGAACAGGGAACCTTCGGAGAACTGATGGAACAGAAAGGCTATTTCTATTCGCTGTTCTCCGTCTCCCAGAGATAATCGTATTATCTCAAAGCATCTTGAACTTGACCTCTGTTCTGGTATAATAACAACGCTATTATCCGCAGTAGTTCCCCTTCTCTGTTATCAACACTGATAACAAAATGATAACAGAAGGGGTGATAGGCTGGATCATATGGATACATCAAATAATCAAAGGAACTACAAACAGGGCGAACACTATTTCCTAAATGGAATCAGTTAAGTCCTGTCGAGTGGGAGTAGAACGTAAAGGCTTGCTGGTTGCACAAAAAACCCCGAAAAGCCCTGTAATTACAGGCAATTTAGGGTTTTGACGAGTTAGCAGGAATGGTGCCGTGCAACCGCCGTTCAACCGCGAGAGCCGGGTAAAGACCGTTTGGTTGCACAGAGGCGATTTTAATGGTAGCCAGTGGCTAACTGCGAAAAGCCGAAAAACGTATATAAATTGCTATTTGAGCCAGTTCGTTTTGACGACGGACTGGCTCTTTTTGTAATACGAAAACCACGCGATAGTCGCGTGGTTGAAAAGAGCTTAAGCGGTGAGTAAACAAGACCTCCTAATGTGCTAAACTGAAAAAAGCCTGCCAGCTAAGAACAGTAAAGCAAATAGGAGGAAAAATGAGTACAAATAAAGATAGCACAAACAGTTT
>Ga0129307_1002045_pt1 | contig 17940 bp, 11 predicted proteins | sample P1105metagenome_FD_94437 | JGI IMG/M metagenome (GOLD analysis project Ga0129307, IMG submission 94437) | Capybara group fecal microbial communities from Wisconsin, USA - P1105 metagenome | ecosystem: Host-associated > Mammals > Digestive system > Large intestine > Fecal | place: USA: Wisconsin... | reverse complement strand
CTGGGACGAGCCGGTGCCGGCAGACAGTCCGTTCCTCAAAATGGACAATGTCTCCATGACGCCCCACCGCGCAGGCATGACGCTGGATATGGTCAAAAACACCATGAACATGACGGTAGCCGAGCTGAAGCGCTATTTCGCCGGTGAGAAGCTTCTGTTCCAGGTGAAATAATCCGTTGACGATCATAAATGCAGCCGGGCCGCGGTTTCTGATATCCGCTCAGGCGGCGGCACCGAAAACGCAATCATAAAGCAATATTTAGGAACACAAAAAAAGCGCAGGACTCCCTGCGCTTTTTTGATTATTCTTTTCGGGGTTATAGGAAAAGATAGGTTATAAGAGGGTTGTCTCTAAAGTACTTCCTTCGTAATCCTTCAGCTCATCCTGGGTATAGATGCCTACCATCTGGCTGCAGATATCTTCGATCTCCGAATCATCCCCGCTGATGATCGCATCATACATACGCTGATGGCCTTCGTTTTTGTAAACGGCATCATATCCTCTTTCCTTCAGCATACGGGAACGGGGTCCTACCTGTGTAGCCATGTGACGAAGCACCAGCCGGCGGATCATATAGTAGAGATCCGCATAAAGACGGTTATGGCTCATCTTTACGATCTGGTAGTGGAAAGCAAAATCCGATTCTACCGTACGGTTCAGCCGTTCTTCATTGTCCGGTTCTTCAAAGAGGCTGGTGAGACTGTCGTTATATTCCTGAAGCTTCCGCTGCAGTTTCTGCTTTTCCTCATCCGTTGCGAATTTTTCCGCCCGGCGAAGGCTGTCGCTCTCCAAAAGATAACGGAACTGCATGATGTCGAGATTACTCTCCCCATCATTATAAAAGCCTTCGAGCTCATTGAATACAGGTGCCAGAGACATGCGTTTGACAAAAGATCCTTCTCCTACACGGGTCTCGATGAGTCCCAGGGTATTAAGCTTTTCCAGCGCCAGGCGCACACTCAGGCGGTTCACGCCAAAAGATTCCGCAAACTCGCCTTCCGAAGGGATTTTATCCCCTTCGCTCCAGACGCCGTTTACAATCTCCTTTTTAATCTCGTCTGCAACCTGGTCTACGACGGATACTTTTTTGATCTTTCCTGCCATAAATTGTTCCTATACTCTCATGTGTTTTATTAATCAGAGAACGGGGCCACCTGAAAGGAGATGGTCCCGTTTACTGACTCAGTTAATATTTTGATTACTTAACTTCGGTGTGGAACTTAGCGGTAGCAATGTACTCTTCGCTCATTTCCTGGCCGATACCCGGAAGTTCCGGAATGTCATAGAAGCCGTTCTTCGGCTCGTAGAAGTACTTGCCGGCTCTCTTCCAAACATCGCAAAGGTTAGCGTTGTGCTCCTCATGGATAACGAAGTTCGGAATAGTAGCTTCAACCTGCAGAGCAGCTGCGGTAGCGATCGGGCCGCCGCAGACATGGATCTGAACGCCCACATCGTAAACGTTAGCCATATCGCAGATCTTCTTGGTCTCGGTGATGCCGCCGGTGTTGCAAAGGTCGGGCTGGATCACATTGAGGGTACGATCCTCGAAGAACTGACGGAATCCGTGTCTGGTGTAGCTTCTCTCGCCGGTAGCCAGCGGCAGGTTGCACTTCTCTTTGATGTGCTTGAAGTTGTTCGGGTTCTCCGGGCTGGTGGGCTCTTCATAGTACATGATGCGGCAATGCTCAAGTGCCTTGCCGAGCTCAGCTGCGGTGTTGGCATCCAGCAGGGAGTGAATCTCAACGATGATGTCCATATCATCGCCGCCTGCCTCACGGCAAGCCTCGATACGCTCAACGGATCTCTTCAGATCATGGTAGCGATAGCAGCCGCGAACCTGGTTGCCCTGATCACGGAAAACTTCTGCCATGGGCTTTCTCTCAAGCGGGAAGAATACCGGGTCAACCTTGATTGCATCGTAGCCTTCTGCGCATGCCTCAGCAGTAACATCGAAGTACTCCTGCGGATCATAGAGGCAGCCAAGGGACTGCTGTGCCTGGATGAGCTTTCTCCAACCGAACTGCAGCTGGGAAGCATAAGCACGAAGCTTCTGGTTGGTCTTACCACCAATGAGCTTATAAACCGGAACGCCGAGAGCCTTGCCCTTGATATCCCAGCAAGCGATATCGAATGCAGCCATAGCACTGGTGACGACTACGCCGCCGCCCATGCCCCAGAAGGTGTGGCGATGGAAGTCAGCCCAGATCTCTTCGGTGTTGAACGGATCCTTGCCGATGATCAGCTTAGCGAAATCTACGCACTGGCCATAAGCAGCCTGTGTGCAGGAACCGTAGCCAAGGCCGGCCTCGCCCCATCCGTAGATACCTTCATCGGTATTGACCTTTACAGTGATAACGCCGGAAATGCTGCCGATACCTACATAACAATCAACGCTCGTGATTTTCATTTAACATCCTCCTTATATGGTGTTAGGTGTTAGGTGTTTCTTTGGAAAACTCTGTTTTCCTGATTGTTATCCGTATCAGGTGCCCCATGTAGTTCGTCACCTGATCGCTAACTCATCACGTAATCAAATATACCCGATCATGTCGTTTTTGTCAATCCGCGATATGCGATTTCAACTAAAAAATGCGTAGGAAATACCTTATCTGTCTCTGTTTTTAACTTGCATTATTAATGCAATGTAGTTATGATCGAATTGTATGGCACAAATCAGGGTGATTGCAGAGTTTCCCGTTACAGGAACCGGCAGATCAATTCATTTCTTTCAGCCCGGATTAAGTCCGGTTGGCTGAAGCATTCACTTCCCCAGGAGGATCCTATGAAAATCACGAGCGTTGACATTATCAAGCTTTTCAAAACCCCGAGCGAGCAGTGTGAGATCGGCGTAGCCGGCCCCTGGCATCCCATCATTGTCCGCATCAATACGGATGAAGGCATCAGCGGCTACGGCGAGATCGGCGTGGCCTACGGCATTGCCCAGAAGGCAGGTTACGGCATGGGCGCTGACTTCGCATCCTGCATCATCGGCATGAACCCGCTGGACAGCGAGGCGATCTGGAACAAACTGCACCGCCAGACTTTCTGGGGGATGGGCAACGGCGGCGTTATCATGGCCGGTATCTCCGGCATCGACATTGCCCTGTGGGATATCAAAGGCAAGCATTTCGGCTGCCCCATCTATGAACTCATGGGCGGCATAACCAATAAAAAACTTCGTTCCTACGCTTCCCAGCTTCAGTTCGACTGGGGCCTTGTGGCGCGCAACCTCTCCAAGCCGGAGGATTACGCGGAGGCAACCCGCAAGGCTGTGGCAGACGGTTTCGACTGTATCAAGGTGGATCCCATTGCCTATGATGAAAATGGTGTCTGGTACGGCCGCAACAACCGCGGCATCCTGATGCAGGATCAGCTGAAGATGGCTGTAGACCGTGTTGCTGCTATGCGGGAAGCCGGCGGTCCCAAGCTGGACATCATCATCGAACTGCATGCGCTGACCGATACCAATACTTCCATCCAGCTGGGCCGTCTTCTGGAGCCCTTCAACTGCTTCTATTATGAAGAACCCACTTCTCCCATGAATCCCGACCTGTTCAGGGAGATCCGGGACAATGTGCATATCCCGCTGGCCACCGGCGAACGCGTATACAGCCGCTGGGGCTTCCGTCCCTTCCTGGAGAACCGCCTGGTCCAGGTGATTCAGCCTGACTTCTGCAACTGCGGAGGCATTACGGAAGGCAAGAAGATATGCGATATGGCACACACCTATGACATCGGCGTCCAGGGCCACTGCTGCGGTTCCCCGATTTCCACCGCGGCCGCCCTGCAGCTGGAGGCAGTCATCCCCAACTTTGTCATTCATGAGCTGCATGCTTCTGCCCTGCTGCCGGACAACATTGCCACCTGTAAGTACAATTACACCCCGGTCAACGGATATTTCGATATCCCGGACCGCCCGGGCATCGGTCAGGAACTCACGGAAGAAGCAATTGAGAACTCCGACGTGGTAACGATCTGCTGAGCCCGGCAATCAGCTTGTTTTGATTATGTAAACCAAATACGGACGAATCCGGCATTTTCCGCCATATTCTCCGTATGAATCCCGCAGATGTGAAAGAAAAATACGGACGAACCCTTATAATATAAGGATTTCGTCCGTATTTCATTTACAGAAATTCAATTTTTCCTGGTTTTTTTACTGCCTGAATGGCTCATTTGCTCTCATTCAGTCCGTATATGCACCATTCCGGGAACTACAATTTCATTTTCCCAGCTGTGTTTTGTTTCCCAGATGCATTTTCTTTTCCCGGATGCGTTTTTCTCAGCTGCATTTTTTTCTTTTCTCAGCCGCAGTTTTCCGCATGCAGCGTCCGCAGCATCAGATGCTGATTTCTTCTTTGGATTCCTCCGCATCCTCCAGCAGCGGGCGGAGCTTCTCCAGGTAACGGCTTACCTGCTCCGGGCAGCGGCCGATATACCTCGAGGGTTCCAGCACTGCATCCAGTTCTTCCCTCGTCATGCCGAAGGCCGGCTCTGCCGCCATCAGGTCCAGCAGATTGGATTTTTCGCCATCCTTCATGCGGCGGGTAGCAATCATGGAGCATTCACGGATCTTCTCGTGGAGCTCCTGCCGGTTGCCGCCGCGCTTCACCGCTTCCATCATGATATTCTCTGTCGCAATGAAAGGAAGGTACTCATTCACTGCCGCTTCGATTACCTTTTCATTGACCCGCATGCCGCCGGCCACATTGGCCGCAATGATCAGAATCGCATCAGCGCACAGGAAGCCTTCCGGCAGGCTGATACGGCGGTTGGCGGAATCGTCCAGGGTCCGCTCCAGCCACTGTACGGAGGCCGTCATGGGCGCGTTCATGGCATCTGCCATCAGATAGCGGGACAGTGAGCAGATACGCTCGCAGCGCATGGGATTGCGCTTATAAGGCATGGCGGAGGAACCGATCTGGTTCTCCTCGAAGGGCTCGTCGATCTGCCGGTCGTGCTGCAGCAGGCGGATGTCATTGGCCATGCGGTAGCAGCTCTGGGCAATGGAACTCAGCACGTTGAGGATCCGGCTGTCCACCTTGCGGGGATAGGTCTGCCCGCTCACGTCGAAGACACCCGGGAAACCGAATTTCTCACAGAAGATCCGGTTCAGCTCGTCGATCTTGCTTCCGTCCCCCTCGAAGAGCTCCAGGAAGCTGGCCTCGGTGCCGGTGGTGCCCCGGCAGCCCAGCAGCCGCAGGGAGCCGATCACGTAGTCCAGTTCGTGCAGGTCGCTCTCCAGGTCCTGGATCCAAAGTGTGGCGCGCTTGCCCACCGTCACCATTTGGGCCGGCTGGTAATGGGTATAGCCCAGGGTCGGCAGCGCCTTGTATTTGTCCGCAAATGTCGCAAGCCCCTTGATCACGCTCAGGAGCTGCTTGCGGATGTGCAGCAGCGCGTCCCTGTAAATGATCAGGTCGGCGTTGTCCGTCACCGTGCAGCTGGTGGCCCCCAGGTGAATGATCCCGGCCGCTTTGGGCGCCACCTGCCCGTAGGCATAGACATGGGCCATCACGTCGTGGCGCACTTCCTTTTCCCGTTTGCGCACCACCTCATAGTCAATATCGGTGATGTGGGCTTTGAGTTCTTCCACCTGTTCTTCCGTAATGGGAAGCCCCAGTTCCCTTTCTGCTTCCGCCAGGGCTACCCAGATCCTGCGCCAGGTCTGGGACCGCACGTCCGCGGAAAACAGGTGCAGCATATACTGGGATGCGTAGCGCTGGGAAAGGGGGGATTCATATTTGTCGGTCATATCGGTCTCCTGTCTTTGATATGTGCGGGAAATGTCTCCCGCCTTCAGTTTCTCTTTTACGGGAAATGCCTCCCGCCTTCAGGCTGTTCCTGTAAAAAAGCTGTCTCTATGAAAAAACTGTCCCGCGCCGGTCCTTCCGGTACGGGACAGTTTTATATTATCACTTTGACGGATCAATGAAAAGGAGTATCCGTAAATGATGGATGAAAATCAATACACCTCGCCATTCTCATTGGCCGTTCTGCCATCCGGTGTGAGGGCGTTTGTATACAGGGCGCCGTAGGGCAGCTCATTGGAGGCGGCATCAGGATTGAGGTAATACTGCTTGCCGTTCCAATCGAGCCAGCCAGTGGCCATCCTTCCGTCTTCCAGAGAGAAATAATACCAGAAGCCGTCGATGAACCGCCAACCGCGCATGGACATGCCCATCGTCCCGTCAGAAGCCGGATTCATATAGTAGCGGCTGTTGTTGAAGTCCACCCAGCCGGTAGCCATATTGCCGTCGGCATCGAAGTAATAGCTGCCGAAAGTCCCATTAAAGGGAAGCATCAGCAGTTGATTTTTCGCAAGTTTTCCGTTGGCGAATCTGCATACCCATGTGCCGTCAACACGCTGTTCAAACGTCCCATTCACCTGCATTAAATGTGTAGTGCCTACGCTTCCGCCTCTACTGGAAGTATTCGTGGGGATCGGCTTGGGCTCCGGAGTAGGAGTCGGAGTCGGGGTCGGCTGGGGCTCCGGGGTCGGAGTCGGAGTCGGAGTAGGCTCGGGCTTCGGGGTAGGAGTAGGAGTCGGGGTAGGCTCGGGCTCCGGGGTCGGGGTCGGAGTCGGGGTAGGCTCGGGCTCCGGTTCGGGCTCCGGTTCGGGCTCGGGCTCGGGTTCAGGTTCGGGCTCGGGTTCAGGCTCGGGTTTGGGTTCAGGTTCCGGCTCAGGCTCAGGTTCAGGTTCGGGTTCGGGCTCCGTGATCTTCGCCACTTCCGCCGTCAGGTAAACGCCGCCGCCCTTCGGCACGACCACATAGTAGTTGCCATCTTCATCCTTCAGCAGGGGTACTGTCTCGCCCTTGCCGTTGTAGGCGCCCTTCACTTCGAAGCCATCCTGCAGGTCGATCTTCAGCAGGACCCTCTCGTTTTCCTTGGCAACCTCCATTTCGTGGCTGGTCGCCAGCGCCTTGCCCTCCGCATCGGTGGCAGAAAGGGTCGCGCCCTCTTCGGGCTGTTCAATCTTGATGATATACAGGATGGACTTCTCAATAGCCTTGGTAGCTTCCGTAGCGATCGTCGTCATCGCATCGCTGCCTTCGCCGTTTCCGTCCTGTCCTTCGCCGTTTCCGTCCTGTCCTTCGCCGTTTCCGTCTTGTCCGTCGCCTTCGTCTGATAAGGCCTGGGGCTCTCCCTCATCATCCGCTTCGATCTCCACCGCGTTGCCGCGCTCGTTGAGCTCGATCTTCCAGGCAGTCAATTTGAAATTGTCTTCCGTTGTGTTTTCGGCCACCAGAACGCCGGTCACTTCACCGCTGATGGTGCCGTTTACGAAAATGTCGGCCATGGTCGGGATCGTCCCGTTCTCATCGGCTCTGCGCATATCGAGGATGCCCATAAGGCCGCCCTTCAGATCCGCGTCATCTTCCTCTTCCACCGCGTGCACGCTGATGCTGGTGGTGCCGCCGGTAGGAATATCTTCGCCGTCATAATACTCTTCGGCTGCTTCCCCGGTGAGGATACCGTCGGCAAGGATGATGCCGGCCATGCCGGCTTCCACATTGCCGGTCACGTCAATGTTGACATTGCCCGCCAGGTTGTCAGTGATAATGCCGCCCACAATGGCCTCGTCACTGGCCATCCCGTCCGCGGTGACGGTGATGCCGCCGTCTTCCACGGTGATGCTGACATTGTCCATAAAGCTGATCACGTTGATGCCGCCGACGCTTTCTGCTGCCAGCGGGTTGCCAAGGGAGTACGGTAACTCTCCGGCGTAATACTCAGCCTCTTGCTCGCTGTCTTCCTGGGAGGTTCCGCCGCCGGGACCGCCAGGGCCTTCCTCTCCGGACCCCTCGCCTGTTTCTGATTCTTCCGTCCCGTGGGTGGAGGTCACTTCAATGCCGCCGCCCACGGTGATCTGGATGTCCTTGGGGGCTAAAGGATCGGTGCTTGTGATCACACCCGTCGCCGTATAGGCGGAGGTGGCGCTGACCTTTCCATCGATATCGATGATGACCGATGCGGGAGTCTCTCCATCCCCGCCGCCATCGAAGGGATCTTCCTGAGCCTGTTCCGGAACGCTCGTCGTAACGCCCGCCGCAAAATAGTGGCCGTCGGCGGTCACGTCGCCGCCCACATGCACTTCCGCCGCGGCGCCATCGCCCTCGGCTTCCGCCGCCACGCCCACGGCCGCCTTGCCGGTGGCAGTCACATTGCCGGACACGTCCACTGCCGGAGAGGTTTCTCCGCCTTCTTCGCCATCGCCGTCCTGGGCTTCAGTTTTGTAATCCGTCACTGCCACACCGATGGCCACAGCACCCTGGGCCTCAACATCTTCCCCGACTGTCACTCCGATAGTGCTGTCCTCTGCCAGGGTCTGTATGCCCGTGGACCAGGTTGTTCCCGAGTTGGGATCATTGACTGCGCTGACGCTGCCCTCCACCGACGTGGAAATGGTAGCGCCGCCGAGCGCGACGCCTCCAATGCCCTTAAGGATTTCCGCCTCGGCCGAGTTCTCCATTGCCTGGGCGATCACATCCCCGCCCACACTGATATCTGTCAGGGAACCGGCATAATCGGATTGTGCAGTGATACCGAAAGCCTGGGTGCCGCCGGTAGCAACCACATCCCCGTCCACCTTGGCGGACGTCTGGCCGCCGTAACTTGCCTCGGCATCAATTCCGAATGCATTGGTAACGGAAATAGCTGTCACATCGCCGTTGGCCCCGTCTGTCGCGCTGACGGTAACACTCGCCGAGGCAGGTGTGGCTTCTTCAGACGCATATTCGTTGTCGGACTGCACTACGATGCCGAGAGCATACAAATCCTCACTCAAGGCCGCCACGTTGCCGCTGACATTCAGTCCGGCAGCATAGTCCCCGCCTTCGGCATTCACATAGGCGCCGCCGGCCCAATCGAATCTGGATTCATCGTCCGCTTCCGAGTGGATCGTGCCGGTGCTGACGCTGATCTCCGTCGCGTCCCCTTCTGCCTTCTCCTCACTGGCGTCCACCGAGACGGCATAGCCGCCATCGAGATTGGTGACGTCGTCGTATTCCGTGGTCTCGGCTCCGGGAACGACCTCGATGGCATGATCCACAACTTCCGGTTCCGCAAACGCCGCGATCACGCCGCCCATCTGCAGCTGACTTACGACCAGCGTCAGGGCCAGCAGCCCGCTGAGATACCGTCTTTTCTTTTTCATCATATTCTCCTCCTTGGGAAAATTATTGTTCTGTACGTCACGGCCGTTTTGCGGTACCCAAAACAAAACGCCCAACAGAGGTATTATACTATTAAGCCCCGGGCAAGGTCAATCAACTGGCACAAACCCGGGGTCTTATATTTTTTATGACACGATCATTCCACTGTCACGGACTTGGCCAGGTTCCGGGGCTTGTCCACATCCAGGCCCTTGGCCACGGACAGATAATAGGCAATCAGCTGGAGCGGGATCACTGCCAGCGAGGCTGCAAAATGCGGATCCGTCCGGGGAATGTAAAATGTAAAATTGGCCGTGTCTTCCACATTGAAATGCCCATCGCTGGTGACAGCTGCCAGATATCCTCCGCGTGCCCTTACCTCCGCCATGTTGCTCAGCGTTTTTTCATAAAGATCCGGCTGGGTCAGGACACCGATGGTCAGAGTCCCGTTTTCGATGAGGCTGATGGTGCCGTGCTTCAGTTCCCCTGCGCCGATGGCTTCTGAATGGATATAGCTGATTTCCTTGAGTTTGAGGCTGCCCTCCATGCAAATGGCATAGTCCAGGCCCCGGCCGATAAAGAAAGCGTCCCGTGCCATGGAGTACTTGGCGGCAAACCACTGGATCCGGCCTTTGTCCTCCAGGATACGGCTGATCTTCTGGGGCAGCTCCGACATTTCCCCGATCAGCTCCGCCCGTTTTTCCGCGCTGATCTGTCCCCTGGCTTCCGCTATGGCGATGGCCAGGGCGTAGAGCGCAATCAGCTGGGCGCTGTAAGCCTTGGTAGTAGCTACGGCGATCTCCGGGCCCGCCAGGGTATAAAACACATGGTCCGCTTCTCTCGCGATGGTGGACCCCACTACATTGACCACTCCCAGGGTGCGCATTCCCAGGCGTTTCGCCTTACGAAGCCCTTCCAATGTGTCTGCCGTTTCCCCGGACTGGGAAATGATAACCGCCAGGCTCTCCTGCTCCGGCAGCACGCGGCGGTAACGGAATTCAGAAGCGTACTCTACCCGGACCGGCACACCAGCCAGGTCCTCTATCACAGAGGCTGCCGCAAAGCCCACATGGGCCGCGGAACCGCAGGCTATCACGTGAACGGAAGAGATTGCCCGCATTTCCTCTGCTGTCATCCCGAAAACTTCCGGATCCACAGCCCCGTCCTTCACTGCCGCATGGATCGTCTGCTCCACCGCTGTGGGCTGTTCGTAGATTTCCTTCATCATGAAATGCTCGAAACCGCCTTTTTCCGCAGCTTCCGCATCCCATTGGATTTCTGTTTTTTCCTTCTGGACCTCGTCCCCGTTCAGGTTGTAAAAAGTGACGCCGTCTGCCCTGAGGCGGGCCGCCTCCAGGTTGTCGATATAATAAACAGACTGGGTATACTGCAGGATTGCCGGCACATCCGAAGCCGCAAAGCATTCTCCATCCGCTTCGCCAACAATAAGCGGGCTGTCCTTCCGCGCCACATAAACTTCATCCGGATAATCCTTAAACATGACTGCCAGCGCATAGGATCCCCGCACACGTACCATGGTACGGTTGATGGCATCGATGGGGCCGATCTGGTACTTCTTGTAATAGTAATCGATCAGCTTGACGGCAGCCTCTGTATCCGTATCCGAATAGAAGGAATAGTTGTGCCGCTGGAGCTTGGCTTTGATCTCCTGGTAATTTTCGATAATGCCGTTATGCACGCCTACCACATTGCCGTCGTCGCTGGTATGCGGATGGGCGTTATTCTCCGAAGGTTCCCCGTGGGTAGCCCAGCGGGTGTGGCCAATGCCGACGGTACCGGCCAGGGCACGCCCTCCGTCGGTCTTATTGGCCAGTGCGGAAAGGCGTCCCTTGGCCTTGACGATGACACAGGGATTGTCCCTGTCTCTCACACACAAGCCGGCCGAATCATAGCCGCGGTATTCCAGCTTCTCCAGTCCGTTTAACAGTATCGGCGCAGCCTGGCGCTGCCCCACGTAACCAACGATACCGCACATAAAAATCTCCTTCTAAAGCGCAAAAATAAACAAAAATGCTGAAAATGCTGCCGGAGCCTCTGGCTTTATCCGGTGCCGGCAGAATTCGTGGCCGGAATTATAATTTAATATATGCCTCCCGTTCGGCACCCACAGAGACATAGCTGATCCTGCAGCCGATAGCATTTTCCACATAGCGCACATAATTCTGCGCCGCTTCCGGCAGATCCTGAAAATGCCGGGCTTTGGAGATATCGCAGTTCCAGCCGGGCATGTATTCCATCACGGGCTGTGCCTTGGCAAGCACTGCCGGGAACGGGAATTCGTCCGTCTGCTGCCCGTCCAGAAGATAATGCGCGCAGACCGGGATCTGTTCCATATAACTGAGCACATCCAGCTTGGTCAGTGCGATCTCCGTGGCTCCCTGGCACTGCACCCCGTAACGGGTGGCCACCAGATCGATCGGTCCTACCCGGCGCGGACGCCCGGTTTTTGCGCCGTACTCGCCCCCGGCCTCCCGGAGCTTTTCTGCCTCTTGGCCGAACATTTCACAGGTAAACGGGCCCTCACCCACACAGGAGGAATATGCTTTTACAACGCCTACCACTCTGCCGATCTTTGCGGAAGGAAGACCGGACCCCACCGGTGCGTACGCCGCAAGCGCATTGGAAGACGTCGTGTATGGGTGAATGCCGTAATCCAGATCCCTGAGCGCCCCCAGCTGGGCTTCAAAAAGTATCTTTTTCCCGTTTTCCTTTGCTTCCTGCAAAACCTTTCCTGTATTGCAGATATAGGGCTTCAGCATTTCCCCATATTTTGCAAGCCAGGCCATGAGATCCTCCAGCAGAACCGGTTCTGCCCCGTAAACCCTGGTCAGGATCAGGTTCTTCCATTCCAGCAGCTCCGCAGCATGTTTTTCCAGATGCTCAGGGTAAAACAGCTCTCCCGCCAGAATCGTTTTCTTCTGGTATTTGTCTGAATAAAACGGCGCAATGCCCTGCTTTGTGGAACCGAATTTTTTGTCCGCCAGCCGGGCTTCCTCCAGGCTGTCCAGGTCCCTGTGCCAGGGCAGCAGCAGCGAGGCCCGTTCACTGATCCTCAGGTTTGCAGGACTGATGTCTACGCCTTTTGCCTGAACCTCCGCAATTTCCGCCGCCAGGTTTTCCAGGTCCAGGGCAACGCCGTTGCCCAGGATATTCATTGTACCTTTGCGGAAAACACCCGAAGGCAGCAGGTGCAGCGCGAATTTCCCGTATTCATTTATAACGGTGTGGCCTGCGTTGCCTCCCCCCTGGAAGCGGACGACCACGTCATATTCTTCCGTCAGCAGGTCCACCATACGGCCCTTGCCTTCATCTCCCCAGTTGATGCCCACAATTGCGCAGTCCGCCATGATTACATCTCTCCTTTTCCATATGCGTTTTCAAAGCAGAAATCCTCCTGTTTCCCCGGAAGGTGAGGGATACTTTCTGACACTTTAATATAAAAGCATAAATAAAAAACGTCCCAAGGGTACGCTAAACCCTTGAGACGCCTTTGTCTCACCTGTTCATGATACTCTGCGGCGCCGTATTTGTCAATCCGGCTGCACAGGCGGAGTTTTTTTGTCTGTTTCATACCTGGCAATAATGGCTTCGGCCACTTTGCGTTTGGTACTGCGTTCATTCATTGCCTGCCGCTCGATCCTGCGATGCGCCTCTGGCTCAGTCAGCTCCTCATGCTCGATCAGGAGCCACTTAGCGTGGTTGATTACCCGGATCTCATCGATCTTTTCTTCAACTGTGCTCTGCTTCTCCATCATCCGTTTCATCCGGGCAACAATGGAACAGAGAAGCTGCAGCGAGCGCAGTAAAGAACGGTCCGTAAGCGGCTTGGACAGGACCATTACGCCATGCTCCGTCACCCTGTCACAGACCTCCGCGTACTGGTCTTCCCTGACAAGCAGCAGGACACCGCTCATGCTCTGGTCGCAGATGTCCATGCTGAGCCCGATCCCGTTTTCATCCGGCAGGGGACTGCTGATGAGAATGAGATCGAACTGTCGTTCCGCAAGCATTCTCCTGGCCTCTCCTGCCGTCGCGGCAGTTTCCATGGGCCAGTACAGATTAACCGGCAGCAGTTTCCGGACCGCATTATTCAGTTTTTCCGAAGAACATACCAGCAGTATGCTGTATGTGTAATCCCGAAAAACCATAAAAATCTCCTCAGTTTCCGCTGCAATAGCTCCGGATCAGTCTGGCCGGAAGGCTCGCTTTAATAAAGCTGCTTTCTTCCGCCGCGTATCTTGCCGCCTCCAGGTTTTCCGGAAGCCGGCCATAGTTCTCCAGTGTTTCTGCGGGAGCATTGTAAAGATTAATGTCTGTAGGCTGCGCCAATTCCATATGGTTCTCAATACCGTACAGTCCTGCCCGGATCAGGAGCAGCAGCGCCAGATACGGATTTGCGGACGGATCGGGAGAACGCAGCTCCGCGCGGCGGGGCACGCCCGGGAGCTCCGGCACGCGGATCAGCTGGGACCGGTTATATCTGGACCAGCTGATATACTTGGGTGCCTTGCTCTTTCCGAAACGTTCATAGGAATTGCTGATCGGATTCATAAAAACCGTACACTCGCAGATTTTATCCATAATTCCCGCAATCACCGGATCCAGGCAGTCCCTGCCTTCATGGGTCTGGGCAGACAGATTGATATGCAGCCCGCTTCCCGGATAGCCCGGCAAAGGCTTGGGTGAAAAATCAGCATAGAGACCGTTGCGTCCCGCAATGGTCCTTACCACAGACTGAAACGTTACAGCATTGTCCGCTGCCGAAATAGGGTCAGAGGACTTGAAATCAATTTCATTCTGTCCCGGGCCTTCCTCGTGATGGGAGCTTTCCGGCTGGATGCCCATCTGTTCCAGCGTCAGCTGCACCTCACGCCTGACATTCTCTCCCTTGTCTGCCGGGGCGATGTCCATATATCCGGCTTCGTCATGGGGAATTCGTGTGGGTGCTCCGGTTTCATCCGTTTTGAAAAGATAAAACTCCATCTCCGTGCCGAACCTGAACTGTATTCCCTTCCGGTCCGCTTCTTCCGCCGCGTTTTTCAGGAGCCGGCGGCAGTCAGCTTCAAAAGGACGGCCGTCCGCGTAGGTTATGTCGCAGAACATACGCACTACACTGCCGCTCTCCGGCCTCCAGGGCAGCCTGGCCAGTGTGGAAGCCTCCGGATGCAGGAAAAGATCCTCGTGCATCTCGTCACCGAAGCCTGCGATAGCGGACGCGTCAACCGGCATGCCGTGCGCAAAAGCCCGTTCCAGCTCATAGGGCATGATCGCGATATTTTTCTGGTTCCCGTAAATATCACAAAATGCCAGGCGAATGAACTTCACGTCCTCTTCCCTGACATACTGGATGATTTCGACCGGTGTGTATTTCATACGGATTCCTCTTTTCTGGTCCTTCTGTTTTATACTTTTAGCTGTCCCTGCGTGCATCTTTTTCCGGTCACGCAGCCTTTATCAGTATATCATTTCCCTTTTCTCCGGTCAAAAGAAAACGGCAGTCCCGCTGCCGGAACTGCCGTACTTTTTAGATGGTTTTGAACTGTTGGTTCAATCTATCACCAATCCACTCTTATTAATGGAAAGCGAACTTCTGACCGAGGCCCATCTCCACAGCCTTCTTGTAGACTGCCAGGCCCATGCCCAAATCCATGACACCCATGCCTACAGTATCGTAGATGGTGATTTCTTCATCGTTTTCACGCCCGGGTTTACGGCCCAGGATAATTTCACCGATCTCCGCATGAATGTCTTCTTTCTTAATATATCCTTCCTGAATTGCATGGAAGGTATCACCATTGGCGGAAGCAAACTCTATGCCGTCGTTGACCACCTTGGTGCCCTGGAAGCATTTTGCGTCCAGTTCCTGTTTGGTCGGATTGTCGGTGCCGATGGCCGTAACATGAGTGCCGGGCTTCAGAAACTCACGCATAATGACCGGGCCTTTTTTAGCCAGGGTTACGGAAACAATGATATCCGCCTGGCGTGCGCCCTCTTCGGGAGTTGCGCAGCTGTGGAATGTCACCTGCGGGAACTCCGGCTGCATTTCCTTGATGAATGCTTCATTTTCACCATCCAGCCATCCGAACGCGTAGCAGTCAGTAATGCCCGGCCTCACGCGCATGGTGGCGCGGAAAGCCGCCTTGCCGATACGGCCTGTTCCATATGCAAAATAACTCTTTGCATCTTTTCTGGCCAGGTAGTTGTTGGCAACGGCTGCACCTGCGGCAGTGCGCAGATTGCGAACATGGTCGCCGTACATCGCACAAAGCAGTTCGTCTGTGCCCAGTTCATAAATATAGACCATGTTTTTGGTGCCGGATGTCTTCATGGCATAATAGCCGCTCTCCGAATCAGCAGCACACTTGATATCACTGATGAATTTGCCATCGGCCTCATGCAGATTAAGGATGGGCGGCTGTGATACTTTGCCAAGGCACATATGTGCAAAGCCCTGTTCTACAGCCTTGTAAATTTCATCCAGATCACAGAGCTTATCTACATCTTCATAGCTCAGCAGTAAAGTGTCCATCGTTATTATCTCCTTTCATGCATATCCCGGTTTAAATCTTCCCGGCGTTTTGCCCCGGAGAAGCTTTGCCTGTATCTTAGTACATTTATGCCAGGTAAGCAATATCTTTAACGGGATATTTACATTATGTTGCTTTTGTAAGGCGCGTATGTATAATGCTTCCGTATTATATTTTTTCTATTATTCCGGTTCTGAATTTAATTCTGTATCTCAGTCCACGCCTTCGACTTCTTCACCTTTGTAGAATTTGCCGACCAGGTCAATATCATAGTTGCCGGAAGTAAGGACACAGGCCACTTTCTCGGTACGTCCGGTCTCAATCTTGCCTGCCAGGAGCGCAGCCACGACCACAGAGGAAGTGGGTTCTGCCACCAGATGCGCGTACTGTCCGATCAGCTTGACGGATTCTGCAATTTCCTTTTCTCCGACAATAACGATCTCATCCACATACTTGTCGATAATCGGATAGGGATTCTCTGTCGGATAGGAGCATTCAATTCCGTCCGCAATGGTAGGCTGGCTGGTCATCTTGGTGGGACGTCCGTTGAGACGGCTCAGATAATATCCGCAGCTGGCTGCTGCCTGTACTCCGACGACGCGTACCGCCGGATTGCTCTCCTTAATAGCAGTGGAAATGCCGGAAATCAGTCCGCCTCCGCCGATCGGTACGACAACCGTCTTGATATCCGGCTGGTCTTCCAGGATTTCAAGGCCAATGGTGCCCTGCCCCGCCATAACGTCGTAATCATCAAAGCCATGAACCAGAGTATATCCATGCTCTGCGATCTCGTCCGCCACCTTCTTCACACGGGATCTGTAATCACGCTCCCAGAGAATGACATTGCCCCCGCGGCGGATGCAGTTGTCGATCTTTGCCTGGGGAGTATCCTTAGGCATGACAGCGTATGCCTGGATTCCAAAAACGCCTCCTACATAAGCACAAGCTGCCGCATGGTTGCCCGATGAGCTGAAAATGATGCCGCGCTTCCTTTCTTCTTCTGTGAGCATCAATACCTTATTAAAAGCGCCGCGTGCCTTGAATGCACCGGTGACCTGAAGCATTTCCGGTTTGAAGTATACTTCGCAGCCGAGAAGTTCATCCAGATCCCTTTCTCTCAATAAAGGTGTCCGGTTAACATAAGGCTTGATACGCTGCTGAGCATCCTTTACATCCTGCAGTGTCAACGGTGCTTTTTTGCTTGTCTCGCTCATCTCATTTTCCTCTTTTCTTATAATAATCATTTTCGTGAATCTGTATTACTTACTTTTTGCAGCCGCGGGTTTTTCTGAAATTCTTCCCGGAACGCATATTCTATAATAACAAATGCGCAAGCGGTATGGTAGTACCGAATGCGCATGTTAGTCTTATAACGCTTTGTTATACCTCTTTTCCTGCCGCCTCCCTCATATAGTCGAGGAACCTGGCTGCTTCTCCTTCCGGTTTTTCACGGTAGATAGCCATGAAATAAACAGGAATTTCCGGCTCCAGCATTGCCAGCCGGATCCCGTCATGCAATTCCGTGGAAAAGAAGGGCTGGACTCCGATGTTGCAAAGATTCGTATTGTTAAGAATATTGATAATAAAAGCGCTGCTGTTGGAGATAACCGCCTCTTCCATGGCCGGGCGCAATGCAGGCTCCATTGTGCTCAGGGCATTTTCCAGGGAAAAGAAATCGTCGCTGTAGCGGATAAAGTTTTCCTGGCAGATTTCTTTCAGCCTGAGGGTACGGCTATGGGCAAAATGATTGTATTCCCCCATGGTAATGCAGGCCCGTGTTTTGAAAATCACTTCACTCTGCATGTTGTGACGTTCAAGATGATACTCAAAGGCAGGATGCTGTACTGTTGCAAGGAGCACAAACCCCAGATCGCTGCGGAACCGCTCCACATCCTTTAATACATTGTCTGTATCCCTGTCCAGTGCCTGCATGAACATCTGCTCCCTGCGTATGCTGCGGTAATCAGCCAGCAGGTGTGCCATGGAACGGCTCTGGTTCGTGCTGATTCTGAGATGGTTTTTCATCCGGCTTCTGGCCAGATTCCGAATTGTCTGTTCCCTCTGCAGAATCTCTGTGGCATACTGGTACATACGCCGGCCTTCCTGGGTCGGAACAATGCCTCTCCCGCCGCGCTCAAACAGCTTCATCCCCAGTTCCTGTTCCAGTTCCCGGATCACTTTGCTGATATTTGGCTGTGAAGTATACAGTACCTCTGCCGCACGGCTGAAACTG
>Ga0129307_1002044_pt1 | contig 17957 bp, 15 predicted proteins | sample P1105metagenome_FD_94437 | JGI IMG/M metagenome (GOLD analysis project Ga0129307, IMG submission 94437) | Capybara group fecal microbial communities from Wisconsin, USA - P1105 metagenome | ecosystem: Host-associated > Mammals > Digestive system > Large intestine > Fecal | place: USA: Wisconsin... | reverse complement strand
GGCTTAGCCGGAGAATTAGGTGCGGTAGAGGGCCTGATTCGAAGGGCCTTGTGAGGCCCATGCCGGCATTAAGCCCCTTACAGGGGCAGAGCAAACCACCGGCTAAGCCGGTGGTCGTGATTCTTCTTTCGATATTTAATCCCCTGTGTCCCTGAGCATAGACCTGAGCTTTGCGTTTATCCCTCCTTACTTAACTGCCGGCTGTCGGATTCTCTGCATTTATGATGATTGAAGGTCACCGCTTAACTATGGTAAAATGCGATTGAATATGTAACTGTCCCGGTCATGAGCAAAGGGGCAGAATTTATGAGTGGATTCACAAAGAGTCTGTAACAGAACAAGCGATGAATAACGCAAATATCAGCCAATATTAAAGATGAAACAGGAACAGTTCGAAAAAGAAATACAGGAAGCAATAGATGCAGCCGACCGTGCATTATACTGTCTGGAACAGGCAAGGAAACACTGGGATCAGCAAAAGGCTGGGGGCTTTATGACATGATCGCGGGCGGCTTTTTCTCCACGTTGTTTAAGCACAGCAGTATGAACAAAGCGGAAGGCTATCTGGAAGATGCACAGGCAGCGCTTCGGGAATTCAGCAGAGAACTGGATGATGTTGATGAAATGATCGACTTCAGTTATAACAAGACGGATCTGCTGACCTTTGCGGATTATTTTGTCGACGGTTTTCTGGTGGACTCTCTGATGCAGGGAAGGATCAGAGAGGCGATCAGGAATGTTGATGATACAATTGAGAAAGTTTCAGAGATCCGGAACAGGCTGCAGCAGGAATTGCATACTTACTAATGGAAACCGGTTTCGGAGTGTCGATGAGATTCTGATAAGCAAGCATTAATTTCCGTTTACAGGTGATACATATGCGTGAATTGATCAATGATCCCTTTTATGAGCTGATAGAAAAATACGACAGATGCATCATTGACTACTGTCTCATCGAAGACGATACGCCGCATCAGGGATACCGTTCTCATAAAGATGCTGTGCTGTTTGCGATGCTCAAAGTGATAGAACGGTATATCGATGAGCAATTAAAATCGGAGATCAGCTATTGCGGGAAAGCCCATGATGAACCGTTCCCGTGGAATCTGGATATCGGGAAGGCACAGGCACATCAGATCGATCCTGCAGCTTTATTCCATGTACCTGAGATCCTGCGGACCGACCGTATAGGTCAGAGATTCTATGACTGCGGCTGGCCGGATCCTTTAAAAGGCGAACAGATTCCGTACTGGTACGCTTTCTGGGAGACCCCGCATACCTCAGGATACGGGCCGGATGAATTTCTCAGGGTCAACTCCGTTTTATTCCCGGAAGGAACAGATGAACTTGAAATATATGAGTGGACAACAGACTGGTCCAACTATTTTGAGGCCGGCCATGAATGGTGGGGTACCGCGTGCTGGAGTGTATACGATAAGCGAATGAACAGGTACGTTGTTATCATGGCGGACACAACAGACTGACAGATTCAAGCAGGTTGAACAGAAAACTATGATTGACCCGGAAGTATCAGGGCAGGTGAGTAGATATGTATTTACCACCTGCCCTTAGGATGCACCGTACTTTGTAAAAGACTACTATAATTACTACAAGACCGGCCGCGGGTATCACGCGAGGTCTCTTAATTCCAACGGCGGCTGGAACGTCATCGGTTGCGAGTCCTTCATAAACCAGCCGATCCTGAAATACACAAACGAGATCCGCTCTGCAGTGCATGTGATGCATGGCGATAAGGCTCACTCCTGCTACTTCGGCAAGGATGCGATCCCGTTTGATAAGCTGGAGAGCTTCTTTACGGAATACCTGGGCTAAGTCTTTGGACCGGTTACAGAACAGGAAATTATGAAAGAGGCTGCAGCTGCAGCCTCTTTCCGGGTTTTCTGATAATAATTACTGATCGGTTTCTGCTGAAACAATAAGCGCTTATATCACTTCTGGCAGCTGTTGACCCAGGCGATGAAGTTTTCATCCGGGCTGCCTGTCCTTTCAGCCTTGGTATGGCCTTTGCCCCATACAGTCTCAAAGTCTACACTTTCCACACCGTCATACGCTTCCAGTGCCAGCGCCAGGTTGACCTCCGTGCTGAGCGCCGTGTCTCCCTGGCTGATGCCTGTGCGGATTCGCCAGAACTCAGCCACATTGGAGCTCTGATAGCCGTCCTCTGATGAGATCAGATAGTACATCGGGGTATACATCTTCAGCCTGTAATCGACCGAAGAACCGATTGCATCTGTACGATCCATGTCCTCTTCATATGAAGCGGCTGTCTTCTGAAGCTCCGCATCGTTGCTGATGGCTGCCAGTTCGCTCACGATCTCCGCCAGTGTGCCGTCAAAGTGAGCGCCGCTTCCGTCGCCATAGCCGAACAGTGTGTTTTCGCCCTGGCCCGCATCCAGCTGGTCAAAGGCACCGATGCTCTTGGATACGGTCTTCAGCCTCGTTACAAAGTCTTCGACGGATGTAATGCTGACCGTATTGGAGGCCGCATCATAGCTGACCCATTCGCCATCGGCATTCAGAGCATCGACATAATCCTGAGGCGTTTCAAAGACACCGGAAACAGTCATGCCCGAAGAAGAGCCGCAGGATCTTCCGATTCCGTCCGCGGCAAACTGCTCAGCTTCTTCGGCATCTCCGGCACCGCCTTCCGCAGGTGCCTTTTCAGCCATGTCTGCAGGTTTTTCCCGGCCCGGTCCGCCATGGCCGCCGTTGCCGCCGAAACCGCCTGCGCCGCCGGGACCGCCCATTCCGCCGCCGTCTGATGATGAAGCGGATGTATCATAAGGGAATTCCGTATCTTCAAGGAAATGTTCCAGGGAAGTCTCAATTACCTCTTTGATGTAATCATAATAACTTCCTGCCTGGAAGATGCCGTCCTCCGATGCCTCAAGCGTAAGGACAGTACCCTGCTCGTCCGTTAATCCGATGGAATTGATATAATCCGCATAGGACGCTGCCAGGGCGTCCGAGATCTTCTGCTCTCTGTCATTGAGACCCTCGCGGCTTGCGCCGAGGTTCCACTCATATGCGGCATCCGCCGTGTCCAGGTTGGTGATCGGGCACCAGCACATGGATCCCCTGACAGCGTCGCTGACGCCGGATACCGCACCGATCATTTCCAGATACGGGGTATACAGTTCACTGTCCCCGGTCGCGCCGAGAAGCGCGCTCTGTGCACCGCCGCCGCTCATGCCAAAGGAGTAGATACTGTCGGCATCGCCCGGAAGCAGGTCCTTATTATAACGATAGTAACGGATCGCCGCTTTCAGATCGGTTACGCCTGCAGGCGCACCCTGATCCCTTCCCCGGCATCCCGCATACAGATAGACAAAACCGGCAGCGGTATAGCCTGCGGTTCCGTCCTGGTAGCCGTCCGGCGCACTCATCGCAGAATACCCCGGAGTTTCGACCGGGATCACGACCGGCGCCGTCGCAGCCGTATATCCCGCTGCCTCGCCTTCGGTATCAATGGTGCAGGTGTATGTCCCGTCCCCATTATCTTCTGCCTTCATATAAGCGCCGGGAATAAACAGGCCGAGCGTCTCATAACCTGCGTCCGCAGGCGTTTCGCAGTAACTGATGCCGGTCTGCCAGTATACGTCATTTTCCTCATTATACTGCCAGGCGGTCATATCGATCTTCGGCAGAGACGTTTCAGCCGATTCCTTCTGATCCTCTTCTTTGCTCTCCGGCACAGCTTCCGCCGTAGTTTCCTCTTCTGCGGGAGCGGTCATTTCCGCCGCTTCTTCCTTCTGTGACTCGGTTTCTGTCTCCGCCGCCGCAGTCTGTGACGCCCCGCCGGTGCCGCAGGCACATGCAAGCATCATGCATGCAAGCAGAACGGATGATATTTTTGCTCCTCTTGTGATTTTCATCTTATTCTCAACTTTCTGTGAATGGTTAACCGTTATCTGCCAGGGGCTCTTCCGGAGCCCTGACGTACCGATTTTAGAAAAAAACTGTGTTCAAATCATGAAAACACGGGCCATGATCATGTTTTTTTTATAAAAACGGAAAAGTGTCAAAGATACCGGAAGATACTTTTCAATACCGCAGCTTTTCAATTCAATTATCTGTCTACTATACGTCCGATTCGTGATAGAATAGTATATACTGAGATCCGTTGATGAGGGTATACCCGGACTTATTGAGGAGGACAGTCATGGTCGAATTAAGCAAGGAAAGAATTGAGCAGATCCTGCACGAAGAGACTGCGAAAAAGGAAGAACTGGATACGATCCTTCGCAGTATCTATACCAGATATATGCGTCTGTATGAGAAATACTTTGCGGACATAGATGCGCTGAATGATGATGTGATCGCTGAGCTGAGAAACTATCATGAAGAAACAAAAAGCCTGATAAGGCATTATTACATGGACATTCCTCAGGATATCTGCACCGGGCTCAGAGAATTCGATAACAAGTACAGTGCCAGCCTGCTCGGCTCTGAATGGCATAAGTATCTGTTTGACAGCTATAAGAGCTTCAAAGAAGAAAACAGGAGCAGGAATAAAAGCAAGGAACATCTTAAGGCGGAGTTTGCAAAACAAACCATGACAGCCTTCTATGAAGCAATGGATTATATTTTCAGAGAAGGTTTCGGTACAGGCAGCCAGACAGCCAAAGATGTGATCAGCGGGATCACAGGACTGCTGTTCGGGAAAGAACAGTGATTCCGGCTTGCTTTCTTATCCAATACAAGCTGTAGTTCACAAATTAGAATTGTCAAAAGAGGTAATTACATATGAAGATCGGATTTTTAGGATGCGGAGCAATCGGCAGCATATATGCAGGCTATCTTTCCAAAACGCATGAGGTCTGCGTCGTGGACACCTTCCCGCCGGTGATCGAGGCGGTAAAGAAAAACGGTATTCTGATCGATGAATGCGTGCCCGGGACCGGAAGCGGCAGGACGGTCTCTTTCCGGCCGGCAATGGCATCCACGGATCCGAAGGAGATCGGGGTCGTCGATATTCTTATCGTATTCGTAAGATATATGTTCCTGGAGGCGGCATGTAAAAACGCCCTTCCCATGATCGGCCCGGATACGATCGTCATGACACTGCAGAACGGTATCGGCAACTATGACGAGATCGCAAAGGTCGTACCGGAAGAGCAGATCGTGATCGGCAATACATCCTTCGGTTCCATGGCTCTTGAACCGGGACATGTAAAGCATACCGGATCCGGGACCACTTTTATCGGCACGCTCAAGGCTCCGATCGAAAAGGCGCATAAGGCAGCTGCGGCAATGCGCGAAGCCGGCTTTGATGTCGAAGTCATGGACAATGTCATGGAAGTCATCTGGCATAAGGTCTTCGTCAATGTCGCATTGAATGCGATCTGCGCACTGCTCGATGTCCAGAACAGTTTCGTAAATGACAACATATACGCTCATGAGGCAGCCAGACTGATGGTCGACGAGGCGATCAGTGTCGCGATCGCCAGCGGATGCAATCTGGACAGGGAAGCGGAAATCAGGCATGCTTTCCAGGTAGTGAAAGATACCGGCACCAATCGCTGTTCCATGCTGCAGGATATCCTCCACGGAAAAGAGACGGAGATCAGGATCATCAACGGTGCCGTTTCAAAGATCGGCCGTGAATGCAATGTGCCTACCCCCTATAACGATCTGATGTGTCAGCTGATCCTCGCAAGACAGTCTATCTATTTAAACAAATGAGGAACCGGGATCAGAAACAGCTGTTCCAATGAGATGTATTAATGAAAAAGCTTCGGCTCTGTCTGTACAGGGACCGAAGCTTTTCTGTGTCTGATGATCGTTTGCAATACTGGCCGCGAGTCTCAGATCTTCTTCAGATTGTCCGCGATCAGGGAAAGGCTCCGGTACATGTTTTCACGCATTTCTTCGGACAGACCCTGACCGGCGCTTTCCAATACATCCGCCACCTGCTGACGGATCTCGTCCGCGAGGCACCGGCCTTTTTCCGTCAGTCTGAGAGCCATGCGGTACCGATTTCCGTTCTGCTTTTCCAGGATGCCTTTCTCCTGAAAAACAGCGATCGCCCTGGAGACATCTGCCTTGTCCCGCCGGCAAAGTTCGGTCAGCTGAGCTGCGGTGATGTCCCGGTCCGCATCGGCAATGGTGACGAGATAAAAGGCATAGGCGCCTTTCAGCCCGTGCCTTTTCATTTCTTCAGTCGCGATCCGGTTCCAGGAATGATGCAGTGTGAAAATGGCAAACGTAAAACGTTCAAACCGGTCGATCAGTTGTCTGTCTGTCTTTTTGTGTTCTGTCATTGCGACTCCGTATGCTTATGAAAAAGCTATTCCATGTGATTTTTAAAGAAAGCGACCGCCACTGTGCCCGGCCCTGCATGTGTCCCGACCGCGGTGCCGATCTGCGCGCATTCGAGCGGGTCTATCTTTCCTTCCCATAAGGACCTGCTGTCTTCGGCATACCGCTGCAACAGCTCATCGGAAACGCCCGCATAGCCCAGCAGCACCGGCATATCGTAATTCAGGCCGAAGAGGCCGATCTGCTCATTCAGGAAATTATTGGCTCTTTTGGAGCCGCGAGCCTTTCCGAGGATGACGACCTCACCGTCTTTGATCATGATGACCGGCTTGATATTGAGCATGCCTCCTGCAAATGCCGCCGTCTTTGAGATCCTGCCTCCTCTTTTCAGATACTCCAGCGTATCCAGCATTGCCATCACACAGATCTCATCCCGTTTCTGTTCGAGTTCCGCCGCAAGCTCATCCAGTCCCGCGCCGTCTTCCACGCGGCGGCAGGCATACTCTGCCAGGATCCCCTGGCCGATCGTCACAGAGCGGCTGTCGACCACCCGGATATTTGGATGATCTTCCGCAGCTATGCATGCGCTCTGGTAGGTTCCCGAAAGAAGCGCGGAGACCGTGATGACGATCGCAGCATCACCCGCGCTTTCCACTTCCGAGAAGGCTTCTTCAAAGGCCGGCGGAGTCGCCTGTCCTGTTTTGGGCATTACGCTGCCGGATTCAAGTTTATTATAAAAATCGTCCCTGCTCAGGGTCACGCCGTCCAGATACTCTTCATCTCCGAAAGACACGAGCAGCGGAACTGTCCGGATGCGGTCCCGGTAAGCGGCGGCAACATCAGCTGCCGAATCTGTAATAATTCTGATATTCAAAACGGATCATACCTCCTGAAATGTGCTTTTTCATATGTCCGGCCCCAAGAGCCTGGAGACATTTTGAATGTTGAAAAATCAACATGCCCGATTATATGACCGGGTTGTTGATTTGTCAACATCTTTTTTAAATTTGCATTTTTCATGTATTCCGAAAGGCGCGTGGGATGAGATCACAATTAAACTGATCGTCAGTTGTGTTATAATCTGTTTCAATAGGAGTGTTCGGAGGATGACAATCATGAAACAAATACGCAAGGTCACGATATGTCTGGTCTGTCTTTTCTGTCTGGCGGCTGTTTTGACAGCCTGCGGCTCGGGGGAAGACTCAGTTGCTCCGTCTCAGACGGAAACAACATCCGTTATGGCAGAGACTGCCGAAGACAGCGAAGCGGAAGCGGAAGGAAGCAGTACGGTGGAAACTGCCGCGGAAGAGGATTCGCTTGCAGAAGCAGAAACGGAAGAGCCGGAAGATCCGACAAAGATCGAAGGCGGCACTTCAGCCGACGAAGCCCTGACGATCCTCCCGAATACCAGATATACAGGAACCTACCGGGAAGGTGAGCAGTGGTTTGCGTTCACGACCGGCGATAAGGAGGATGTACCGTATGTGATCACGGTAGATAATCTTACCGTTGGAAGCGATGCGCTGCTGGGATATCTTTGCGGTGAAGACGGCACCTGGGTCGAGCCGACAAGAAGATCAAACAATAATGACCGCAACCGGGCGGTGCAGGCCGGTGGGGGCGGTGACGCAAACAGCGGCATGTTCGATACGCTGCTTCCAGGAACAACCTACTATCTCCGCATTACAGGAGGAAAGAAGGCGGATTTCTCGCTCAGGATCACGGATCCGAACGAGACGCCGTTTGATGCTGCAGAAGGAAGGAAGACGATCTCTGCAGGCGATGCTCTTGAAGCGGCGACGAACATGGACGAAGCGCCTCTGTTGGAGTTCAATACGCGTTATGAGGGTAAATATATCGAAGGGAACCAGTGGTTCACATTCACGACCGGGGACGGGGAAGATGTGCCTTATGTGATCACGGTAGATAATCTGACCGCAGGAAGCGACAGCATTTTGGGATATGTTTGCGATGAATACGGCACCTGGATCGAGCCGACAAGAAGAGCAAACAATAATGATCGCAACCGCGCGGTGCAGGCCGGTGGGGGCGGTGACGCAAACAGCGGCATGTTCGATACGCTTAAGCCCAATACAACATATTTTCTGCGGCTGAATGCCGACAAGAAAGCAGAGTATTCATTAAGGATCACGGATCCGGATGAGATGCCGTTTGATGCTGCAGAAGGAAGGACAACGATCTCCGCCGGCGACGCTCTTGATGCGGCGACCAACATGGACGAAGCGCCTCTATTGGAGTTCAATACGCCCTATGAGGGTAAATATATCGAAGGGAACCAGTGGATCGCATTCACGACCGGGGACGGGGAAGACGTGCCGTACGTGATCACGGTCGAAAACCGCACCATTGGAAGCGACAGCATTTTGGGCTATGTCTGCGATGAATACGGCACCTGGATCGAGCCGGCAAAAAGAGCAAACAATAATGATCGCAACCGCGCGGTGCAGGCGGGACAGGACGGTGCGCCCAACAGCGGCATGTTCGATACGCTCAAACCGAACACGACATATTTCCTGCGGCTGAATGCCGGCAAAAAAGCAGAGTATATCGTGACGATCAGCGATCCGTCGGATACAGGGACGGATCCAACCGATGAAAACGGCGAAGAGCCCGGAACCAGCAGTTCTGCCGCGCTGAATGTTCCGCTGGGGACAAAAGTCTACGGCAGGTACAACGAGGGATATCTGTGGTTTGCCTTTACCACCACGGAAGTGGAAGATGCGGAATACTATGTGACGGTCATCAACTGTACGCCGGGGAGCGATTCTCTTCTCGGATATGTCTGCGACAAATACGGAACGTGGGTGGAACCGACACAAAGGGCAAACAATAACGATCGTAACCGGGCTGTCCAGGCGGCATGGGACGGCTCTGCAAACAGCGGCATGTTCAATAAGCTGCAGCCGAATACAACGTACTATATCCGGATGAACGGCGGAACAAAAGCTGATTATTCACTTGCCGTTTACGCACCGGGCCAGACAAGCAATGCCTACAGCACCAGCGCCAACCTGACGGAAGCCAAAGGCAGCCTCGAAGAGGGGCAGGCTCTTTATACCGGGACCAATCAGAATGCCGCCACGCCCCTGAAAAATAATGTCACCTATCACGGCGATTATGAGGAAGGCTATGCGTGGGTCTCCTTTACCACGGATGAGCGGGAGGATGCAGAATACAGGATCACGGTGGAAAATCTGACAGCGGGAAGCGACAGTATCCTGGGCTATGTATGCGACCTGTACGGCAGATGGCTGGAGCCGGCGCAAAGGGCCAACAATAATGAGCGTATACGTTCGATTCAGGCGGGCGAGGACGGCACGCCCAACACGTGCATGTTCAATACACTCGAACCCGATACCACTTACTATATCCGGCTGAACTGCGGTACGAAAGCGGAGTATCTGATCACCATCGATGCGCCTTTGCCGGAGGAAAGCGGCAATACGATCGAAGAAGCTGCCGTCGAAGAAGCGGAGGAGGAACCGGCGGAAGCACCCGAAGAAGTTGTTTTTGAGGTGCCTTTCGAGCTCAATGAGACTCAGGTACGCTTCAAGGCGGAGAGCGACGAGTTCATTGACCCTGCTGCCGTGCAGGAGGCGCTCGCGCCGGTGGCTGAGATTATCCTGGAGTATCCGGAGCACCCGATTCTCCTCGCGGGAACGACGGCTACGGACGGAGACCAGGCCAAACGTGTCGAACTTTCGGAAAGGCGCGCGGCGGCCGTGAAAAAAGTACTGGTGGAATCATTTGCCGTACCGGAAGAACAGCTCCTGACCATCGGCCTCGGCTTTGAGGCTGATCCGTTTGAACGCGGCAGAGACCGGGATTCCAACGGGAAGTTTGTCGAGACAGAGGGTGCCAAAAACCGGCGGGTCATCGTGATGGACGCGGAGAGTCCGGTCGCGAAGGAGATCCTCGGGACAGCAGAGTAACAGAAACGATCCAATCAATAAGGAGCCCGGGGAACCGGGCTCCTTTCAGTTTGCCTTTTTATTGAGAAAATCACTGCGGATCGCTGACTGCGCCGTACTGATAATTGCTTGCGGTCTTTAACGCGTTGTAAATATCCAGGAGCTTTACCCGCTGCCTGTTGAAATGTGTGGAGGGATCCGTTACGAAGACCGTACCGTCTTCCGGGTCGTATTCCCAGATATTGACGTAGTGGCCGTCAGTGTACCACCAGAGTCGTTTGTCGTTGGTACCGTCCACGAGAACGACTGCCGTGCGGGCAGCCTCCATTTCTTTTGCAAAGGTCTCATAATCCGCCGGCTTCCTGCGAAGATCCATATCCAGTCCGTAATAAGCACACATGGTCTTCAGGTATTCCCAGCTTACGGCGCCCCTTCCGGACTCCGGATAATAGTTGGTCTGGTCCTTCAGGACATAATACATTTCCTCCGGGTCGACCACCTTGTCTGTCATCGTACTGACCATGTTCGAAAGGCAGCAGACGCCGCAGCCGAACATCATGAATTCCTGTCCGCCTGCCGTGATCCTGGCCCATTCACCGTTCCAGCCCTCGGCGCTCACCCTCTTATTCACCCAGGTGGTCATCTGATAGGCTTCATCGTAAAACTGGGTATAGGAATAAATGTTTCCTTCTTCCGGTCTTTCTTCATAAGGGCGCACAAGCAGCACATCCAGATCGACCGGCCCGGTCACGCCCCGGATACCGCCCGTAAGGCAGTACTGCCAGCAGCAGAAAGGATAGGGCGTCGAAGGTGTTCCCTCGAGACCCGTATACCAGAAAGAATACCTTCCGGCAAGGGCCGTCATATCATACCGCTCCGCTTCGGAAAGCATGGATGCGTAGATGGCAGGCTGAAAGCCCGCTTCTTCCAGGGTGCTGCAGAACGCCTCGGCGATACGGGTGTTCTGGTCCCTGTCACTGTCTTCCGGTCCCCTGAGAAGCTGCTCGTCCGCCATGTTTTCCGGAACGTAGGCCGCAAAAAGCTCAAGTTCTTTTCCGTCAAGGTATGTAAGGAATTCCCGGGCTTCTTCTGCGGCTTCTTCCGCCGTCGCGGCTTTTGAACGGTAATACGCCCCAATCTTCATGCCCAGCCTGCGGGCCCCCTGATAGTTTTCCTCAAAGCGTTCATCGGCGCACAGGATGACAAAATCGCAGCGGGCGTCTCTGACCTGATACCAGTCGACCTTTCCCTGTTCCTTTGAAACATCGATCCCCCGGATCATCTCATAATCCGGAAAGGAGTCATCCGTCTTTTCAAATACGGGATTTCCGTTCTCATCCGTCCGCGGTATGTTCCATTCGTACTCCCTTAAGGCTGCACCTTCCTCCAGGAGATACTGCCGCTGCTCCCCGGACTTATCGATATAGTACAGCCAGTCGGGCTCGGGTTCGGTTTCCGTGACCGGTTCCGTTTCCGGGGGAGTTTCCGGCGGCGCTGATTCGCTTTCCGGTGCCTCGGTCACTTCAGTTTCCGCAGTGGAAGCGGGTTCTGCCGGGGCCTGTTTCAGCCGGATGATCACAAAAAGAACGGCTGCAAGAAAAAGCAGCGCTGCCACGATCAGCTTCCATATATGATTTTGCGGACGCCTTCTCCGGCTTCTTCCTTTTGCCACTTTCCGGATACCCCTTTTCATTTCTGTGATCCAATATATAACATGCTACCACAGAATCCCGGCTGTGCCAACGGCTTTCGGACGTCCGGTCCTGGTGCGGTACATATAATGAAGATCCCCGGAAGAAAAGCAAAACTGTTTTTCTGCCGGGGATCATCGTGTTCATATATTCAGTTTTAATTATTATTCAGATCAATACATCATGGAAGTCATTTCATCGACTTTCATCGCGAAATATTCAGCTGTATTGTCCTTAACCATCTGACGATAGTTGTCAATCAGGTTTCTCAGAGTCATTTCCATGACCTCCTTTCTCTTAGGATGCTCATATCATACCAGATTCTTTGATGATATTGAAATACTTCTTTTTTTAGTTTATAATACCTGAAAGATATGATAAAATGATCATCCGGACACCGTATTTCATGAGGAATGAAAGGAAGGAATCTGTGGAATTACGCCATTTGCGATACTTTTACGAAGTAGCGAACGAAATGAATTTTACCAGGGCAGCGGAGAAGCTGAACATAGCGCAGCCGCCGCTGAGCAAACAGATAAAAGATCTGGAAGAGGAACTTGGGGTGCAGCTGTTTGAGCGCCGTCCGCATTTTCTGGCGTTGACCCCGGAAGGAACGGTCTTTAAACAGTATGCCGGACAGATCCTGGAGTTGGCGGACCGTTCGAAGGAGGCTGTCCGGGAGATGGGCAGCGGACTGAACGGTACGATCAATATCTCGGCAGTGGAGGGAGGCAGCACCCAGCGCATGCTGTCAAAATGGATCCTGGAGTTCAGTGCGGACCATCCGGCTGTGCGTTTCAACATCTGGACCGGCAGCTCCGATGAGATCGTCACCAGGCTCCGCGACGGACTTTGTGATTTCGGGATCGGACAGGATATCCGCGCTGCGGCAGGCATCAGAAGCGTAATACTGTACAGACAGAACTGGACTGCCATCATACCGAAAAACTTTCCTGTAGCGGAGGGGGAGGAGGACAGCCTGGACGCCACGGAACTGCTTCCTTACGATCTGATCATCCCGCTCAGGGAAGACAGGCTGGATGAGATCAACAGCTGGTTTAAGAACATTGAAGCCGGCATGAAGATCAAATGCAGATATGCCAATGTCCGGTCTGCTTACGAGTTATCACGGCAGGGTGTCGGCGTCTCCCTCTATCCGGGCGATGCCAGCGAGGTGACGGATTCCAAGAGGGACCGCTATGTGGTCATGAAAACGATACGGAATCCCAAAAAAAAGGTTGCGTTTATGATGCTGTTTAACGAATCACGCATCCTGTCCAATGTGGCAAATGAGTTTGCGAAATATATCCGGAGGCAGGATTTCCAGCCGTAAACATAAATGATATAATGATTTAAATCAGTATCTGCGGGGATGGAAAAATGAGAAAATATGCCCGGCTCAGGGAGCCCCTTAAGTATGGTGAAAATACCTGGATCTATAAGATCATGCTGTACGAAACCGAAGAAGGAGTATACCTTTTCGAGTACTCCGATCCGGATGCGGTTCAGTCTTCGTCTGACCGCTTATATGATTCGCCGGAAGCTCTTTATGATGACTGGAACGGACTGATCGATGAAAGAGGCTGGATCGGCATGGAGGATCCTCTGCCGGACTGCCAGCATGATGCGTTCATACCTCTCCGGATAAAAGGCCGGGATACCGGAAGGCCGGATTGGGGAAAGTTTGAAACGTTGAAAGACGGACGCTGGGTCGATTATTGACCCGTATGCATGACCTTGATCAGGAAGCTTCCATCATCGACGGATCACTTCCACATCAAGAACGTCAAAAAGGTCCAGCTGGCTTTTCAGCTTTTTGAAATCCGGAATGACTCTTGTAAATAACCTGAAAGCATCATTGACAGACGAAGTGCCGAGAAAAGAAATGATTGCCAGCAGCACCTGATCCAGCAGGATGGAAAGCGTGACTCCGGCCACACTGAACACAATACCGATAACACAGCAGTGTATGGCACTTTGACGATTCCGGGAGATCTGGCCGTTGAAGGCTTCCCGGTCTTTCCTGACAGCTTCCATGAGAGCCTGTTTGAATCTGTCCGCATCCACGGGGCCGTCGGAGATGATCTGCAGCGTATCATGCTGGGGAGCCTTCCGCCTGCCTTCCAGGCAGAATGATTTCAGATACTCATATACACTGTTGCTGATCCTGGTCTGGGAAGGATCAAAAGGATTGTATAATTCGGATTCATTGTGTATTCTGAGCTGTATCATAATTTTCCTCACCTGATTCAAAAGTTTGATGCCCGGAGCTGTAAGACATAAAAAGAACCGGGTATGATCCGGACCGGTATTTCGCAGTCTGTAATATTTTAGTATAATGAGCTCGGAAAAACAATGCAAAATATGAAGGATCCCGGTGCAGGTCAGAAGCGGCTGGGACAGACCGGCCTGGGCAGGCACCGCGTACGTTTGATATATATCAGGAGGTAACAGCAAATGAGCGCCGCAAAGACAATGGAAGGTGAGGCTCACGTAAAAAACGGCATAATCAGGATGATCCTCGCAGTGCTATCAATGGTGGTGAATGTGATCATCGTTGTTTTGATCGCATTTTACATGAGAAATGTGTGGGCGTGGTTCACCACCGCTTTTATGATCCTGGGCCTTTGCGTGGTGCTTTATATCTACGGGCGCAAACAGACGGCATCCATCAAAATGCCGTGGATGCTCCTGATCCTGCTGGTTCCGATCGCCGGCCTGGTCTTCTACCTGATGGTGGGACATAACCGCAGTACGAAAAAGATGCGCCAGAGATACAAAAGGATCGACGATGTCCTGCTTCCCATGCTCCCGGATAATGAAAAAGAGCAGGCTGCGCTCGAAAAAATGCATCCTTATGCAGCGAATATCGCCCGTTACCTGAAGAAATACTCCGGATATCCCGTATATCACAACACGGATATCACTTATTACAATGATGCGGCAGACGGCCTTGCAGCCCAGAAAGAAGATCTCAGGAAGGCGAAGGATTTCATTTTCATGGAGTATCATGCCATTGAGGACGCGGAAAGCTGGCACGGGATCCAGGACATCCTGGAGGAAAAGGTCAGGGAAGGCGTTGAAGTCAGAGTCTTCTATGATGATATGGGCAGCATCGGATTCATCAGCACGGACTTCGTAAAAAGGCTCGAGGCGAAAGGTATCAGCGCCAGGGTCTTCAATCCGTTTGCTCCGGGACTGAACCTGTTCCTCAATAACCGTGACCACCGCAAGATCACCGTCATAGACGGAAAAGTGGGGTTCACCGGCGGGTACAACCTCGCCAACGAATACTTCCATGTGGGCGAGCCGCCGTACGGGTTCTGGAAGGACACCGGCGTCCGGCTCGAAGGCGATGCGGTCCGTTCGTTGACGATCACTTTCCTTGAGATGTGGAACGCGATCAAGGGCAACGATATCGATGATACCGACTTTGACAGGTATCTGAGAACGTATGATCATGAGGCAAAGGATCCGGGATTCATTACGCCGTATGCAGACAGCCCTATGGACAACATCCATGTCGGAGAGGATGTCTACATGTGCATCGCGAACTCGGCGAGGGACTACGCATGGTTCGTGACTCCGTACCTGATCATTACGGAGGAAATGATCAGCGCACTTTCCCTGGCAGCAAGGAGAGGCGTGGATGTAAGGATCATCACGCCCGGAGTACCCGATAAGAAACTCGTCTACAATGTGACCAGATCGTTCTACAATGCGCTCGCGATCAACGGGGTGAAGATCTATGAATACACGCCGGGTTTCTGCCACTGCAAGATGTCTGTCAGCGACGATGTAATGGCCACCTGCGGCACGATCAACATGGACTACCGGAGCCTCTATCATCACTTTGAAAACGGATGCTTCATGGCGGATTGCCAGGCGGTAAATGACATCAAGCGTGATTTTGAAGAAATGTTCAGCGTATCTGAGGATGTGAGCGAGTACTACATATCCGGACGCGGCAAATTCCTGCGTTTCAGCCAGATGCTGCTCCGGCTGGCCGCACCGCTGCTGTGATCCGATGAACGGCATTCCGCAGCACTATAGAAGGAATACATAAACAGAGCGGGACGGAGAAGACCGGAATGCGAGAAGAGATATGTTTTAACGATGATGACAGGATCGCGGTCATTGCCCCGCATCCGGATGACGAATGTCTCGGAGCCTCCGCTGCACTGCTGATGGTGCCGGAGCGGACCGACATATTTGTGCTGACTGACGGCAGCCACGGATATAAGGGACGTTCCGTGGAAGAGGAAGCTGCTGTCCGGAGGAGACAGTTTGAAGCGGAGATGGACTATGTCCGTCCTCATGCCTGGGAATGGCTCGGCGTAGAGGACACGAAGCTTAGGGAACACAGTGAAGTTGCCATGAAGATCGATTTCACGGCTTATACCAAGATCTTCCTTCCCTGGCTTAAGAGCATGCATCCGGATCATGCTGCGGCTGCCCGGATGTGTATTGACGCGATCCGCAGGCAGGGATCCGCGGCGGAATGCTGGTCCTATGAGATCTTTATGCCGTTTTACGATCCAACGCATTATATCGACATTACCCCGATCGCAGAAGAGAAACGCAGGCTGGTGCGTTTTCACGAGGACCAGTCAGCGGCGCATGAGAGGGCAACGCTTTCTCTCAATGCCTTCCGCGCAGCGCAGATGTTCTCCCACCCCGGGTATAAATACGTGGAGTGTTACGACAGGATCGACGTTTACGGCGATCCGGAACCTTCTGATCAGTGACCTGATCACAGAATAAGAACGGAAAAAATATCCCCTTCGGCAGACATTGTCAGTCCGCTGAAGGGGTATTTTCGTGTGCGCCTGCCGGCGCATGCTTTTGATCTGTTTTGCAGATCGTTTTAAAGTATCAGTTCCAGAAATCGGTAGGCTCTTTCAGACCGATGTTTTTGGCATAGAAGCGCGGTTCCTCTCCGCGGGCGCGCTGGTCCGTATAATCCTTCAGGCAGCGGACCGCTGTATTGCCAAGGAGCAGGATCGCCGGGATATTGACGAGGACGATCAGTCCCTGCAGCATATCGGCGGTATCCCAGACCAGACCTGCGCTTGCGATGGATCCGAGGAATACGATCAGTGTCGCGAAGGAACGGAAGCAGAGCAGTTCCCTGTGGGAAGGAGTCCTGCGCATGATGAATTCCAGGCAGCCTTCGCAGTAGGAATAGTTGCCGATCAGCGTGGTAAACGCAAACAGCGACATGGCTGTTGCAAGGAAGACCGGACCGATGGAGCCGAGCGCGTCGGACATGGAAGCCTGGACATAAGCGGCGCCCGCGATCTCCGGATCGGGAGCAACGCCCGTACTGAGACACATCAGGGCCGTTGCGGTACAGATCAGCAGGGTGTCGATGAATACGGAAAGCATCTGCACAAGTCCCTGCTTGGCGGGATGGGAAACATCCGCAGTCGCTGCCGCGTTCGGAGCGGAACCCATACCTGCTTCATTGGAGTAGAGGCCGCGCTTGACGCCGTACATGATGCAGCTGCCGGAAAAACCGCCGAAGATCGCCCTGAAGTCAAAGGCGTTGCGGAAGATGGCTGCAAACATACCGGGCAGGTTTCTGGCGTTCAGGAACAGGACCAGCACTGCGACTGCGCAGTACAGGATACCCATGAGGGGGACCAGGATCTCGGTGATGTGCGCCAGACGCTTTGCGCCGCCGATGATGATCACGCCGAAAAGGAAGGCGAGGACGATGCCGATAAAAGCAGGCGTCGATCTTTCATTGTAAAAACCGAAAACTCCGAAGGTGGACTGCAGGTTATAGGCTGCCAGCATGTTGTAGCCGATCGCGTAGATCAGGATGATCAGGACCGCAAAGATGACGCCCATCCAGCGCTGCTTTAACGCATCCTGCATGTAGAAAGCCGGACCGCCGTAGCAGCTGCCGTCCTTTGCCCTTTTCTTATAGATCTGGGCAAGAGTGGATTCTGCAAATGCTGACGCGCCGCCAAGAAGAGCGGTCATCCACATCCAGAAAATAGCGCCGGGGCCGCCTACTGCGATGGCATAGGCCACGCCCACGATG
>Ga0129307_1002043_pt1 | contig 17973 bp, 17 predicted proteins | sample P1105metagenome_FD_94437 | JGI IMG/M metagenome (GOLD analysis project Ga0129307, IMG submission 94437) | Capybara group fecal microbial communities from Wisconsin, USA - P1105 metagenome | ecosystem: Host-associated > Mammals > Digestive system > Large intestine > Fecal | place: USA: Wisconsin... | reverse complement strand
CGGCATCACAGCATGCCAGATGGATATCAAGGTCGACGGTTTGTCATACGAAGTGTTGAGCGAGGCTCTCGAGCAGGCTAAGGCCGGCAGAATGCACATCCTCGGCGAGATGGCCAAGACCATAAGCGAGCCACGTGCCGACTACAGAGAGTTCGTGCCACGTATCGAGAAGATCGTCATTCCTAAAGACTTCATCGGAGCCGTTATCGGACCTGGCGGAAAAGTCGTTCAAGAGATTCAGAAGAGCACTAACACCGTCATCGTCATCACTGAAGACGAAAAATGCGGCATGGTCGAGATCGCTTCCACCAACAAGGACGACCTCGAGGCAGCCAAGGCAAGAGTCAAGGCTATCGTGGCTGTTCCTGAGGTTGGCGAGGTTTACGACGGCACAGTGAAGAGCATCATGCCATTCGGCGCTTTCGTAGAGATCCTTCCTGGCAAAGACGGTCTGCTCCACATCTCGGAGATCGACTACAAACGTCTCGAGACCATGGATGGCGTTTTGAAAGAAGGCGACAAGATCCAGGTGAAGCTCATTGAAATCGACCAGAAGACCGGCAAGCTCCGCCTTTCACGCAAGGCTTTACTCCCGAAACCTGAAGGTTACGTCGAGAAGCCAGAGAGACCGCGTGGTGAGCACAAGGGTGGTGAACGCAAAGGCGGTGATCACAAAGGTGGCGACCACAAAGGACCACGTCACGAGAAGAAGTAATAATTCACTCCGTCATTTCGAGTGAAGCGAAGCGGAATCGAGACCTGAGCTCGCGAAAGCATTCACCTTGGTGAATAAATCTCAAATAATTGAATGAGATTTCTCCACTCCCTCCGGTCGGTCGAAATGACGAAATGCAAATTCTTAATAAATAAAATATGAGGCAGTTAAAGATTACCAAACAAGTTACCAACAGGGAAACAGCTTCTTTGGATAAGTATCTCCAGGAGATTGGTAAGGTTGAATTGATAACGGCTGACGAGGAAGTCGAGCTTGCACAGCGCATCCGTCAAGGCGACATGGCCGCTTTGGAAAAGCTCACAAAAGCCAACTTGAGATTCGTAGTCTCCGTGTCGAAACAGTACCAAAATCAGGGATTAAGCCTCCCCGACCTCATCAATGAGGGCAATCTCGGTCTTATCAAGGCGGCTCGCCGTTTTGACGAGACAAGAGGTTTCAAGTTCATCTCTTACGCTGTGTGGTGGATCCGCCAGTCCATCCTCCAGGCTCTTGCAGAGCAATCACGTATCGTCCGACTTCCATTGAACAAGATCGGTTCGATCAACAAAATCAACAAGACCTACGCAAAGCTGGAGCAGGAATTTGAGCGCGAGCCAAACGCTGAAGAGATAGCTGAAGTCCTCGACTTGACCGAAGCCGAAGTCAAGGAATCGATGAAGAACGCTGGCCGTCACGTCTCAATGGACGCCCCTCTCGTGCAAGACGAAGACAACAACATGTACGACGTCTTGAAGAGCGACGAGGTGGTGACACCTGAGACCGAGCTGCTCAACGAGTCACTCAGAAAGGAAATCGACCGCGCCATTTCGACTTTGACACAGAGAGAGGCCGACGTCGTCCGCTTGTATTTCGGACTCAACGGCGGTCATCCTATGACTTTGGAGGAGATTGGTGAGAAGTTTGACCTCACGCGCGAGCGCGTGCGTCAGATCAAGGAGAAGGCAATCCGCCGCTTGAAACACACAAGCAGAAGCAAGATTCTCAAGAGTTATCTTGGTTAGTCTTAAGATTTATTGCAATTATCATGGATTTAACAGGGCTACGGTGAGTGGTCCTGTTATTTTTTTAATACCAGCAGATCTTTTCTGATATGCTGCATTATGTTGATGCTTTCCTCAAGTGTATCGTAGAAAAAGACCCAAATAGTCTGGTTTACATAGTCGACAGCCGCTATGTACCCGTCTTCACCCCCTGACGTTGTGCTTTTTTCGCCATACTCAGTATGACATCATCACACGCTTTGTTTGATTTATCTCTAATGGGAAACAACAAAGCGTTTTGTCTGATTATCATTAATCTTTACGAAATACACGCCGTCATTGTAACCAGCTGTTGAGACAGTTATTGTATTTTCGAGGGTTTTGATCTCATCAACTTTTTGGCCCAGAGCATTGTAAACTGCTATGGTTTCAATGTTGTCACCTCTGATGGTCAGCACATCTTTTACCGGATTCGGATACAGTTTAAAACCATCGGTGCCGTTCTCTGAAACTCCTTCAAAGGTAATGCACTCAATGTTTGAAGGGTCGCTTTCTGCATAGCCCTCACAGTTGGCTGTAACTTTGTAGCAGTATTCCTCCATGTCCTCCAAATCGCTATCAACGAATGAAGTCTCATTTACAGTTGCTATTTTTACGCCATCTCTATATACATTATAGGATATTGCCGTCTCTGAAGCAATCCAGTTCAATGCAACTTCGTCATTTGCCATTGTTAGAGAAAGATTTGACGGTGCGTCGCATTCTATTGTCTCGCAGTTGTATTGTTGTATGCCATACTGAGCCAAAGCGTTAATCACATCATTAGCCGAGAATGGATAAAGCTGTGTAAGTCCCTGAATCACAATACTTCTATCCGGCATAATAAGAATCAATGTCGGGCATGCCATAATACCGTACAGGTCGAAAATCTCATTTCCGCCACCTTCACTTCCTATAGTCGGATACTCTACGCCATATTGGTTGATCCATTGCTGACAGTTGTTATTGTTGTCTATATATGATATCTCCATGAAGAAAACATCGTGTTGATTACAGCCGGTGGCTGTGTAGGCACCATTAATATAAGGTGCTATAACCTGGCATTGTCCGCAAGTCAAAAAGAAGAAATCTATAAAAACTGCCTGTCCGCGGTCCAATATCTCAAATAGATGAATCTCATTGCCATGACAATCGGTAGCCGTAAAGTCGACTGCTTCTGTAAGATTGGTGTTCTGTGCGTGAAGTCCTGCTGTTATTGCAAATAAAACAGCGATAATTGTTAAAAGTCTTTTCATGTGATTATAATTTTCATTCAGTTTTATTATTAGGTGCAAATATATAAAAAAACTAACAAGATTATATTTTTTTCTTTCAGATTATTATTTGAAATTATTTTGCTCCTAACCGGAAGTAACATTTAAATTAAAAGTCTGTATGAGGAAACATTTATTATTGATTGCATGCTTTGTCGCTTTTATTGGCGCAGCAAAAGCACAAAACGAACTTGAAGAATACGCAGGACAGTACATCAATATTAAAAATCCATGTCTTTTAGAATTAGGCATGGATTTTTTTTATTTTTCACTTCTTCCAAAAACTTTTATTATCTTTGCAGGATATATTAAAACATTTTAACAATGCAGAAACTTATCGCTCCATCGTTGCTTTCAGCTGATTTCCTTCATCTTTCGAGGGATATCGACATGGTGAACCGCAGTCAGGCTGACTGGTTCCATTGCGACATTATGGACGGAGTGTTCGTGCCGAATATTTCTTACGGCATTCCATTGGTGCAGGCCATTAAGAAAGAGGCCAAGAAGCCTCTCGACGTGCATCTCATGATTGTCGAACCCGACCGCTATTTCGAGAAATTCCGCGACGCAGGAGCCGACATCATCACTTTCCACTACGAGGCAAGCACCCACATCCATCGCAGCGTGCAGATGCTGAAATCACTCGGCGTGAAAGCCGGCGTGGTCCTGAATCCACACACCTCAGTGACGCTCCTCGAAGATATTTTAGGTGATTTAGACCTTGTATTATTAATGTCGGTCAACCCCGGCTTTGGTGGACAGAAATTCATCGAAAGAACGTATGCAAAGATTGAAAAGCTACGCCAAATGATTGAAAATCAAGGATTGAAGACTATGATTGAAGTCGACGGCGGAGTGAATGTCGAGAACGCACCGAAACTTTTCAATGCTGGAGCGGATGTTTTGGTTGCAGGAAACGCAGTGTTTAAGTCGGAGAATCCTGTGGAGGTTATTGCTAAAATGAAAGCGTGAGATTTCTCCACTTCGGTCGAAATGACAATCGTGGTGGCCGTCATTTCGACTGAAGCGAAGCGGAACGGAGACCTGAGCTTTGCGAAAGCATTCACCTCAGGTGAATAAATCTCCGACATTTAAGTATTCAGGATCAATTGAAAGGCGGAGATTTCTCCACTCCCTACGGTCGGTCGAAATGACGAACAAAAGAATAACATTTAAAAACATTAATATCATGAACGAGATTGTAACAACATTAAAACCGGAAAATGTTTGGAAGGAATTCCAAGGCATCATGGGCGTGCCACGTCCGTCGAAGAGAGAAGAAAAAATGGTCGCTTACCTTGAAAAATGGGCAAAAGACCATAAAGTGGAATACAAAAAAGAACCTTGCGGCAACATCATCATGAGCGTGCCAGCGACAAAGGGCATGGAAAACCGCCAGACCGTGATTCTGCAGGCTCACATGGACATGGTGTGCGAGAAAAACGGCGACAAAGTTCACGATTTCGACAAAGATCCTATAGAGGCTGTGCTCAAAGGAGAATGGCTGCACGCTAACGGCACCACACTCGGCGCTGACGACGGCATCGGAGTGGCTGCTGCATTGGCAGTAATCACTGATAAAAACGTGAAACACGGCCCGCTCGAGTGCATCTTCACTGTCGACGAAGAGACTGGTCTCACAGGCGCCGAGAAACTCGACCCGAAAGACTTCACAGGCCGCATCCTCCTCAACCTCGACTCAGAAGACGAAGGCGAGATTTTCATCGGATGCGCAGGCGGAATGGACACCATCGTCAAGCTTTTCTACAAACTCGAGAACGCCCCTGAAGGCTATATCCCTTACGACGTGAAGGTCAGCGGACTGAAAGGCGGTCACTCAGGCGACGACATCAACAAGAACCTCGCCAACGCTAACAAGCTGTTAACCAGAATCTTATGGCAGGCGACCAACGACTACGACCTCCGCATCTACGACATCCAAGGCGGTAATTTGAGAAACGCCATCGCCCGCGAGGCAACAGCTGTCGTATTCATCCCGAAAGACTGCGCAAAGAAATTTGAGGCAATGGTCAAGAAGTTTGAGAAGAGCTTCAAGAACGAATATCAAGTCGCCGACCCAGGCATCACAGTGAAAGCAAAGAAATCAGAGACTACAGCCGACGTTGTCATCGACGAGATGACACAGTTCGACCTCCTGAACGGACTCCTCACCTGCCCTCACGGCGTCATCGAGTGGTCACAGACCATCCCGAATTTCGTGGAGACATCGACTAACCTCGCTTCTGTGAAGAAAAAAGAAGGTTATTTCTTCATTCAGACATCACAACGCAGCTCAATCGAGTCGGCTAAGGAATATGCAGCAGCAATGGTCGAGGCTTGCTTCAACCTCGCCAACGCCGAAGTGAAACACACCGACGGATACCCGGGCTGGACACCGAACCCGAACTCGGCAATCTGCGCCATCGCTGAAAAAGTCTATAAGAAACGCTTCGGCAAAGACCCGAAAGTGAAGGCTATCCACGCCGGTTTGGAATGCGGACTCATCGGCGACAAGATCGCTGGCATGGACATGATTTCATTCGGTCCGACACTGCGCGGCGTGCACTCACCTGACGAGAGAATCGAGATCAAGACAGTCCAGATGTTCTGGGATCTGCTGTGCGACATCTTGCTTGAAGCACCTAAAAAATAGGTTATCGGTTATTGGTTATTGAGTAATAGCTAATGGCTAACAGCTAAAAAAGTGGCGAAAATCGCCACTTTTTTGTCTAAATACTAAAACGAACGTGTTTTTCGTTATCTTTGTGAGCTTAAAAACTAATTGATTTGACTATGAGAAAATTCCTTATTGCAGCATTTATGCTCATTAGCTGTCTGTCTTCAGCATTTGCTCAGGATGAAGTCGTTTTCACCATTCTGAAAACAGACGGGAATACTATGGATTTTGTTATGAACCGTGACGCGAGAATCTACTACTCCGACACACAACTCATGTTTTTTGACGGAAACGACATCGTGTCTGTAAACTTCGAAGACATCAGAAAGGCTTACTTTACCGCTCATCAAGAAGTTGAAGAAATTGAGAATCAGCAACTTAGTTTTTATCCAAACCCGGTAAACAATGTTTTGAATATCAAAAATATTGCTGATAATCAGACAATTACAGTATATTCGATAAGCGGTCAGGCTATGATACAGCTTGTAGCGTCAGGTGAAGCAACGGTTGATGTAAGCATGCTGCAGAACGGCATCTACCTGATTCGTGCAGGCAATATGGTTTCTAAATTTGTAAAAATGTAATGCCATGAAGAGAGTTTTGTTTGTTATATCACTGATATTCATTGGATTATCAGTCGAAGCACAAAATGGCGAATACCATGTGCGCATTCATGGCCAGCAAAATAAAGGTGTTATTTTCGACGCTCCTGCAATTTCCATCGACAGCATGTACATCAACGAAAACGGCGAGCTCAGAGTACGCAAAATCAATGATTCTCATTCATTTAGCTTTGCTGAAATTGACAGTTTGACATTTCCTTGGATCCCGACAGGCACCGGCGACATCGTATACATTACATACAACGGCACAAGCGTCGACATCGTCAATCCATATCCTGCGACACAAGTCATCATCTCATCGACAGATGCCAAGGTTTCCGTAACATCGTTAAGCTCGGCAAACATAACATATTGTTTATCCGGCACAGCTAATCCCGGGCGTTTTGAGATTGAAAGCAACACAACGCCCACAATTTTGATGAACGGCCTAAGCCTCACCAATCCTACAGGCAAAACTATGGATCTGACATGCGAGGCAGGAATTATCATGCAACTTGCCGACGGCACCACAAATTCACTCAGCGACGGTGCAGAAAGCGACAAGAAAGCAGCCCTCATGAGCAACAACGACCTGCTCGTGCAAGGCGAAGGCACTCTGACCGTCACAGGTTTGGTGCAGCACGCAATGAAAGTGAAAGGCCAGTTTAACATGACTTCAGGCAATATTGTAATTGCCAATTCTGTTTTGGACGGCATTCACACCGAAGGGCTTCTCGTTAACGGAGGCAACATAACCGTTGAGTCATGCGGAGACGACGGCATCACCAGCGAACTTGACGGCTACATCAACGGCGGAACCATCAACGTCACAAGCAGCAGCGAAGACATCAACGGCATCTCAGCCGACAGCACCTTGGTGATAAACGGCGGTAATATCAACATCACGGTAACAGGCGCCGATTCAAAATGCATCAAGGCCGATAAGGAATTGACTGTCAACAGCGGAGTCTTCGTTTTGAATCATTCCGACGGCACCTCCAAAGGTATAAAATCAGATAGTGATATCACTATTACCGATGGCGACTTTACAATCACCTCAAGCGGTGCCACGGTGGTAGCCAACAACGACCCATCATATTGCACAGCAATTAAAAGCGAAACTAATATCTATATTTCCGGAGGCACATTTAACATCACCCTTCCGAGCTCCAATAATGGCGGCAAGGGCATCTCATGCGACGGCAACATGACGATTAGCGGCAACAACACCATCAATATCGAGACTCATGGTGATGGAGCCACATACACAGCAACATCAGGTACCGACACATATTCAAGTTCATGTCTGCGTGCCGAAGGCAACATGGAGATACTGAGTGGAACTATTACGCTCACAAGCACAGGCAAAGCCGGCAAAGGCATCAAGGTTGGCAGCAAGAGCGGTAACACTTACACAGGCACTTATACACAGGGCAACGCCGACGGCACTGGCCCTATTCTCACCATCACCACATCAGGAGCTCAAATTGGCTCAAGCGGCGGCTGGCCACCTCCAGGACCTGGTGGCGGCTCATCTTCAACAGCATCGGCCAAAGCAATCAAAGTTGGCGGCGTGGCGACTGTTTACGGAGGTACAACAACCGTTAACACTTCTACCACCGGTGCCGAAGGATTGGAATCGAAGACACAAATCAGCATTGAAGGCGGACAGCATTACTTCAAATGCAAAGACGACTGCATCAACTCGTCGGGTAAGATATTCTTCAACGGCGGCGTGACAGTGTGCTTCAGCAATGGCAACGATGCTGTCGACTCGAATGCAGGTCAGGCGGGTGCCATCACCATCGGCAACGGCGTAGCTTTCGCCTACACCACCAAAGGTAACCCAGAGGAAGGTTTTGACAGCGACAACAACAACTACATCCGTATTACAGGCACCGGCATTGGTATCAGCGCTGGCGGTTCGCAAGGCGGAGGATGGCCTGGCGGAGGCGGCAGCGGCGGCACTATCGCCAACCCTGCACAAGGCTATAAATTCTATACCGACAGCTATACCTTCCAAGCAGGAAAATACTACACCCTGTCGAATGCCAGCGGCACTGGCGGCACCAACATGGTGACATTCAGCTTCGAAGCCAACTGCAACAGCAGCCTCGCCCTCATCACAGCGACGGGCATGGTAAGCGGCAGTACCTATTATGTGAAATATGGAACGGAGGCTCCGACTAACCCGACAACAGCCTTCCACGGGATTTACCTCGGCGGAACATCGTCGGCATCGACTCAGGCGTTCAACTTCCAGGCGCAATAATAGACCTTAGACTTTAGACCTTAGACTTTAGCAAAATCCATTATTGGAACTGACTAAGGTCTAAGGTCTAAAAACTAATGTCTAACTACGCCGTAACAGTCAAAATAATCAGCCTGGTTAATCTTTACATTAACAAAACTGCCAATTTGCAAATCATTGTCTTTCATTGAGATAAGCACCTCATCGTCAACTTCAGGGGAGTCGTATTGAGTGCGTCCGACGTAGTAACCGCCTTCGGTGCGGTCGATGAGCACACGTTCTGTTCTACCAAGACGTTTCTGGTTGATTTCCAACGAGATTTCCTGCTGTACATCCATAAACTTATCAACGCGCGCCTTCTTCACCTCTTCCGGCACATTGTCTTCAAGTTCGTAAGCAGGCGTTCCCTCTTCGGCCGAATAAGCAAACACGCCGGCGCGCTCGAAACGCATCTCCTTGATAAAATCGATCAACTCGTTGAACTGCTCTTCGGTCTCACCCGGGAAACCGACGATAAACGTGCTTCTAAAAGCGATGTCAGGAACGTATGAGCGCACCTTCTTAACGAATTCAATGGTCTGCTCACGTGTCACACCACGACGCATAGCCTTCAAAATAGGTGTGCTCACATGTTGCAACGGCAAGTCAATATAATGACAAATCTTCGGGTTGTCACGCATCAGCTCTAAAAGTTCAACAGGGAAGCCCAGCGGATAGCCGTAATGCAAGCGAATCCATTCGATACCGTCGATTTCAGTCAGACGTTGAACCAACTCAACAACATGCGACTTTCCGTCTATGTCGTAGCCGTAATATGTAAGGTCTTGAGCGATGAGGATCAACTCTTTAACGCCTTTCTTCGCCAAGTTTTCAGCCTCTTTGATGAGGTTTTCCATCGGCACCGACTTATGCTCGCCGCGAATCAACGGGATGGCACAGAAAGCGCAGTGACGGTTGCAACCTTCCGAAATCTTCAGATAGGCGTAATGCGACGGTGTCGAAAGCACGCGTTCACAGCAATACTCGGCATGGAAGTCAGATTTTAAAATATCCGCCGCCACATGCTGCACCGGCTCCACACCGAAGAATGCGTCAACCTCGTGAATCTCGGCGTTGAGTTCCTTCTTATACCTCTGCGAGAGGCAGCCCATCACATACAACTTCTTGATTTTATTGGCTTTACGCAACTCCGCATATTCCAAAATCGTGTCAATCGACTCCTCTTTAGCGTCGCCGATGAAGCCGCAGGTGTTGATAATCACGACATCCGATTTCCCGTCAGAATCGTGAACTATCTTGTAAGTGTTGTTAAGCAACGCCGCCAGATGCTCCGAATCGACTTTGTTTTTCGAGCAACCTAAGGTGACAATATTTAAAATCGGTTTTCTCATATCATATTACGTCATTTCGAGCGCAACGAAGTGAAGTCGAGACCTGAGCTTTGCGAAAGCATTCACCTCAGGTGAATAAATCTCATCAAATAAACTTGAGATTTCTCCATTCCGCTACGCTTCAGTCGAAATGACGAATTTTTTTGTTATTTAAACAATGAATCAACAAATTCGTTCCTGTCGAAGATCTGCAGGTTCTCCATCTTCTCTCCCACTCCGATGTATTTTACCGGAATCTTGAACTGGTCGGAAATGCCTATGACCACGCCACCCTTGGCAGTGCCGTCCAACTTGGTGAGTGCCAATGCGTTAACCTCGGTAGCGGCGATAAACTGACGCGCCTGCTCGATAGCATTCTGACCTGTTGAAGCATCCAAAACCAACAGCACCTCATGTGGTGCGTCAGGGATGACCTTCTGACACACTTTCTTAATCTTCGAAAGCTCGTTCATCAAGCCGACTTTGTTGTGTAGACGACCTGCTGTGTCGATCAACACCACGTCAGCGCCTTGTGCCACAGCCGATTTCACTGTGTCAAACGCCACTGATGCAGGGTCAGCGCCCATACCTTGCGACACAATCGGTACGCCCACTCTGTCGGCCCAGATCTTGAGTTGGTCGACAGCTGCCGCACGGAAGGTGTCGGAAGCGCCGAGAACGACTTTCTTGCCCGCCATCTTGAAGTTGTAAGCCAGCTTGCCGATGGTTGTGGTCTTGCCCACACCGTTCACGCCAACAACCATGATGACATACGGCTTCTTATCTTCTGGAAGGTCGAAACTGCTGCCGTCGCCCGAGTTGTTCTCCTGTAGCAACGCGGCGATCTCTTCTTTCAAAATCTTGTTCAACTCACTGGTTCCCACATACTTATCGCGAGCCACACGTTTCTGAATGCGGTCGATGATCTTCAAAGTGGTATCAACTCCAACATCAGAAGTGACCAAAATCTCCTCAAGATTGTCCAAAACCTCATCATCAACAGTAGATTTCCCGATAATCGCCTTTGATATGCGGTCGAAAACGCTGGTACGGGTCTTCTCCAGACCTTTGTTCAGATCTTCCTTAGCTTCCTTATCTCTCTTAAAAAATGAAAATAATCCCATTCTCTTTATTTAAAGATTTAAAATTCAAAGATTTAAAAATTATTTTGCAAAGATACAAATTTATTTGATTAAGAATCAATTTATTTCGTCATTTCGACTGAAGTGTAATGAAATGGAACGTAATGGAGAAATCACCGGCATTTTTAATTTCGGAATCAATTGTTTGGCGAAGATTTATTCACCAAAGGTGAATGCTTTCGCTTCGCTCAGGTCTCCACTCCCTCTGGTCGGTCGAAATGACGTGTTGGCGTTAAGCACGAAAAGCTTTCTCGTCGAAACGGGAAAGCTATTCTAAATCAATTCAAAAAACTTTATATTAGTTCTTTGCGATGAATTCCTGTGCAGAATCAATAGGAACGATGGTCTCTTCAAAATAGTAAGCACCAGTCTTCTCTGATTTCTTCATCTTGATGACCTTTGTAAATTCCTTACCTGCTGTGTGCAATGATGCAACTACCTTCTTTGCCATATCCTATGTTATTTAATTTCTTTGTGAAGAGTCATTTTCTTGAGGATTGGGTTGTATTTCATGAGTTCCAATCTCTCTGGGGTATTCTTCTTGTTCTTCGTTGTAACGTAACGAGAAGTTCCCGGGATGCCTGTCGCCTTTTGCTCTGTGCACTCCAAAATCACTTGTACGCGTGCGTCTTTAACTTTCTTTGACATATCTTTTTATCCTTTCAATTTTCGGACTGCAAAAATACACTTTTTTTTGATACCTTACAATATTTTTCAGCCAAAAATTCAGAAAATTTTTAACAATCTTATTTAGTTGATTATCAATGTTTTAAATTATTCTTTATTGATAATTTTATTAACAACCTCAAGAATTTCAGCCTCTTTGCGGATGGCAGCGGCCTCAATCTTTGCGCCATCGGCGACGATTTTATCGGCAAATGCTCTGTCTTTCAATCCAGCGGCGTTGATTTTCACGTTGAGATAAGCGCCCATGACAGCACTACGGCAGCACAAAGCACCGACTCCAGCGTCTGACACTGATGCAGGATTGCCTGTCTTTGCCATTGCCTCGACTATATCAAATGCCTCAAATGCCACGTTCATGGTCTTGAACGGAACTTTCGTTGCATACTGTGATGCGAGCTCTAATGCCTCCATACGAGCGGCCTTGTCGGCGTCGGTCTTCTTAGGCATCTGCAATGCAGCCATAATCTTGTTGAATGCGTTGGTATCTTCGTCAACCAAGTCAAGCAACTGATCCTTAAGAACTTGACCTCTTTCAGCAACTTTCGAGAACTCTTCCCAGCGCTCATCCCAACCTGGCTTGTGTGATGAGAGGTTAGCCACCATTGTTGCCAATGCTGCGCCGAGAGCACCCATGTAAGCTGAGATTGAGCCGCCACCCGGAGCAGGGCTCTCGCTTGCTGTTTCGTTAGCAAAACCTGTGCAAGTCATATCGACGAGCTTCTTCTGTGTCATGTCTTCGATCAAGAATTCGATGACTTTTTCCTTTGGGTTAAACGGTTTCAAATCATCGAGACCCATCGACTTGATAGCGATCTTCATGATTTCATCCTCGCTCACGCCCAATGAACGCTGCTGTTTTGCAAGATAATACTTACCTGCGTCGATGAGCACCTTCTTAGGAATCAAACCGACGATCTCGCAGCCTGTCACGCGCACGCCACGAGCTGCTGCCTTAGCGCACACCTCGTCGAAGCAGACATGAACTGGTGAGACGTTGATGTTTGTGATGTTCATTGAAACCTGAGCGATGCCGTATTCCTCAATGAACCAGCCGATAGCCTTGGTGCTCTTCAGAGTGCCAGGAATCATGATGGTGTTGCCGTTCTCGTCTTTCATCGGCTTGTCGGTGACCTTCGGTCCCACTCTCTTCGGACGGCCTTTCTCGCGAACGTCGAAAGCGATGGCGTTGGCGCGACGTGTCGAGGTGGTGTTGAGGTTATAGTTGATGGCGATGAGGAAGTCGCGGGCTCCAACCTGTGTAGCGCCGGTCTGTGCCACGTGCTCGTTCCACTCGTTCGGACCAAAATCAGGTTTCCATTCCTCGGTGCCGAGACGGCTCGACAATGACTCGTATTCACCTGTGCGGCAATATGCCAAGTTCTTACGTTTTGGCTGGAAAGCGGCCTCTTCGTAGCAGTAAATCGGGATATTGAGCTCTTCGCCGAAACGTTTTGCGAGGTTACGGGCATAGACAACGACCTCGTCCATTGTGATGTTTGAAATCGGGATGAGAGGGCAAACGTCTGTCGCACCCTGACGTGGGTGGTCGCCGTGATGGTTACGCATGTCGATGAGCTCGGCAGCCTTCTTCACCACGCGGAATGCGGCTTCGCACACGTTTTCCGGCTCGCCCACGAAGGTGATGACCGTACGGTTTGTCGTCGCACCCGGGTCAACGTCCAACAATTTCACGCCTTCAACCTTCTCGATTTCGGCAGTCACCTGATTGATGATGTTCATATCGCGACCTTCGCTGATATTCGGAACACATTCGATTAATTGTTTCATGATTTTATATTTTATTGTTATTACTAATTTTGCTTTTTATTTCCCAATGTCCAGTTTTATTACTTCCTACTCTGACAATCACTCCTCGGTTTTTCAATTCTCCCAAACGACGTTTCACGGTAGCCTCCGAAACGCCAAGCAATTCTGCGTATTCCGAATAATTGAGGCTGTTATTTGACAACAACTCCTTATATAAGCGGTCAGTTATCGGGTCAGAGAATGATTTTATCGGGTCAAACTTAGCATTTATCGGGTCAAAATCCAACGATTTTTTATGTGCTTCAATCTCTTTACTAAGATTTTTGATATGTTCCTGAAGCATAAACTCTCGAAAAGGTTCTGGTGATTCCAAATTCCTCGAATCTATCAGCGACTGTATGTATTCGGCTTTATCTTCTTTGACAACCTTAACAGGTACCAATCCGAATTCATATTGCAGATGATTCATAACAAGACGCGACATTCTGCCGTTGCCATCTACCCATGGATGAATTGTAACCAATTGATAATGTGCATCAAAACTAATAATATATTTGTTAATCACATTATTATTATCAATTAATTGATGACGGTTTGTATTTATCTGCTGACAAAACTCCAAAAGTTTAGCAGGAACTTTATGATAATCCATATAAGAAGGACCGCCTATGCCAGCACTAACGTTAAGTAAACGGAAATCGCCTATTGATGCATCAAAACTCCCTTCTAGCGTATTATATTGGCCACCAGTGTTTTTCATAACTACAGCCGACATATTTTTCAGCATATCCAAAGAAAAATCGGTATGTTTCCCTGCTAATTTCATCGAATATTCATACGCCGCCTTAAGGTCGAGGTTCATCATCTGCTCCATCATGGTTCTTTTGTTGCTGGTGATGCCCTCATCAAACAAAAGCTGATTCTCCAACTCAGTAACCGTTGAGCCTTCGATAGCTGTCGAATGGGTAATAATCGAGTACAGATAGAACTTCTGATAGTCTATCTGCTCGGTAATGCCCAGTGTTCTGTATTCATTGAGCACATTCAACAACTGATTGACCAACTCCTGCTTCATTTGCTTGACAACAATTCAAACTGCAAAGATAGTAAAAAGTTAGGAGTTAGAAGTTTTTTTTAATCTTTGTTTATAACGTCCTAACGGCGGTTACTTGATACTTTTTACTATTCCATTTATGGTTGAGAATCGTAAATGGATAAACTGATGCCTTTTGAATAGTAAGCATTATAAAGGGCTGCGTTTATAGTTTCACAACTTTCTTCGTTGACATCATCGCCATAGAGCGTATCGATGACTTGATTATTTATTGAGTAAACGAAATATGGGCGCTCGAAACTCCACGTTGCCTGAGTGAGGAGTATATCGGTGAAGATTCCGTCTTGAAGTTTTACAATTTGATTGTCGTAATGGCCATGGTGAACGTAGCCGTCACTTATGAGGCCGCTACGCTCGATATAATATGGAGAAATATTACAATCACGACGTGTGACTTTGCCATTGTGTTGTGATAAGATGATTGTTCCCTCAGCATAACATTGACCCATTAGGCAAAACTCCGGAATACTATCATCGTCGATATAGCACAAGTTATGTCTGAAATAGGCAGAAGTGTCGATATTTTCGTTGATGTATTTTTCATAGCGGGACATGTAATTTTCATTTGGATTATTACATGCAGCATACATAATAGAAAGTAATATAATGACAACAAGTTTCATATTAATTATTTTAAGCGTGAAACAAAAGATTCGGGTAATAACTTATCATGTTGTTTGGTACAGTCTGGACACTCTATGTTGTTGTAAATTTTCATAACTTAAATTTTTCTACTACAAAATTAGTGGCACAAAAAATGGAATGCAAGAGAAAAAATAAAAAGTTATCAACAAAAAAATCATTTTCCAAGCAATATTTATGCAATCAATTCAGCATTATAGCGCTATGCTCTGATAGTCAATCTACTTTCGGAAGAACATCCATGCTATTTATACCTAATGATTTAGCTATATACTTGTCGGAATATAAACCAGCAACAACTTGCATATATTTATCAGTCTTGTAAAGGATATGCTTTTCTGCGCCAATAAAACCAAGATGGCTAATTACAATATCAGGTCGTAATGCAACATTATAACCAAGTTTACCATTAACTTGTACAGAAGGATATATAATACCATAATCTGTTTCAAATACATTATGTGTAAAAAAAAGCAGATATCAAATACTGGTAGTTACACCCATCTTTAACTCTTTTAGCAAACTGCCCTGCCACGAATTCCACCAATTTATCAAATTCTATAATAAAATCTTGTTCTGCCGGATATTTGGGTAATAGTCGAATATAGTTCTTTTGCATTTCATCGACAGTACTGCCAAAATTTGAATCAACGAACACATTTGGGTGACAAATGAGAGCCATATCTATATCTTGTTTTACAACCCAATGTGACACATATATTTCCTCTCTACCAATTTCCATACTATTGCGATGTATTTTGGATGTTTCCAACATTGCAATGAATTCTCCGTCTCCCACTCCTCTATCTCCAACCGCACCATAAAAAACGGTTTCAAGAGGAATTGATGCGCGTTGATAATCTTTAACTTTTTCGGCAGGTTTACAACAGAAAGATTCTCTTTTTAAATTAGGAGCATCTTTCCTACAACGGGAGATTATTGTACCTGCTTTTATAGGATGGTGTAACCAAGGAATAGGGAAAACAGCATTTACGATACAGCGAACATTCCTTTTGCATTCTTCTGTATTTTCTAAAACAGTTGAATCCAATTGTGAAATAATCTCCGAAATAATCTCTACACGAGTCATAATTCTATTACCATTCTATATTATCTACATCAAAATTATAGTCAAGAGAACCATCTTTTGTTATATAACCATAAGGCCTGCATTCAAACTTGTAGATTGAATACTTGCTACCATTAAAAATAATACCTGAAGCGATGAGTTCTATATCTTTAATATAATTAGGTCTATTTAGTTCCGTATCGAAAATCTGTTCATCGATTTTACTATCATTCTCTTTTGTTATTTCATTCCATAAACCATTTTTATCCTCAAAATACTCTGGAAATCTATGAATTACATGCAATTCCTGTGTGCCATATTTGCTGTTGTGTCGAATAACCCCCAAACATCCACCATATTTATATGTAGAAGGGAAGCATAATAAGTATTTTTCTATTTCGACTTCTGCCTCTATTGTTTTAACTTGATGTACTTTAACTCCCTCTGGTAAAGCATATTTTATTTCAATGCTTTCATTGGGATTAACATCTTCTTGAGATTTTAATCTCATCGTTGCATTGAATAAATCTATAATCAACCCTAAATGCTTATACTCATAAACTTTAACAATCTTTGCATTTGAGGTAATAACTATAAAATCTCTATAATCTGATACAATTCCAACTTTGCATACTCCATTCTCAAATTTTCCAAGAGGTTCAATCTGTTTAGGTGTGGTGAACAATAAGTCACACTTGTTAATAACATATACTGATGATCCACAAAGAATCTCTCCGTCTTCATTCACTCGTGTGTTTTTATAAGAAAGGTATCTCAAGAAATTATAGTCTTTTAATTCATGTTCATATTCATCACATCGGGAGTATTCTTTCTCTTGAAGTTTATGTATATATTCTAATGGCGAAAAAACGTGTAATGTATTGGAAGATGTATCGTATGTTTTTTTTGCATATAATGCCAGACCTTCACCTAATTCTATATTGTATTTTATGGGATTCTCTTTGATGTATTTATTTACTTCCTCAACACCCTTGTTATATGCAGATATGATATAATCTCCATTCTCATCCAACACATAGGATATAATTGGTGTAGTAAGATATGTTGTGTCTCGGTCTTATCCAGGATAAGTAATAGGGTCATACAACGCCATCATCGTGGCAAAATATCTTCCATCTATACTGCGATGTATACAACCTTTATAATCTAATGAAATTAACTTCAGTTGTTCATAGTTTTCATTTAATAAAACATACTCATATTTATAGCTATTGCTAGCACTTGACCAAGTTTTGTACCGACCTATCGCAAGCCCTTTTCTCCATTCGCTTACAATTTCATATTTATCTGCCATAATCTCTAATCAAATAAATAGTACATATAATTACAAAAACACACATCCTATAGGATGAACGGAAATTGCAAAGATATAATATTGAGATAGTAAAAAGCAAATTAATTGCTGCAAAGTTTTCAACAATTTAAACTTCTGGGCTTCGCCTCCACGTCGCTTCGCGGCGGGCAGGCCCGGCCCGAATCGCGGGGCAGCGGCGGCCCAAGAGACGGGCTAAGGCTCTGATACTCAAGGATGGTCGATTTCGAAGAAATCTCTACACTCAGACATGAGGATCACAGCCTTAGACCGGCTGCGGCGCGGCTCCG
>Ga0129307_1002042_pt1 | contig 17974 bp, 8 predicted proteins | sample P1105metagenome_FD_94437 | JGI IMG/M metagenome (GOLD analysis project Ga0129307, IMG submission 94437) | Capybara group fecal microbial communities from Wisconsin, USA - P1105 metagenome | ecosystem: Host-associated > Mammals > Digestive system > Large intestine > Fecal | place: USA: Wisconsin... | reverse complement strand
CTTTAAGGACTTTAAGGACTTTAAGGACATTAAGGACCATGGGAATCATGGTAACCATGGTCCCCATAGATCCAATAATTTATGATTTTTCCTTTCTTTTGCGGAATTCTTGGAAGAGTGCGGCGATGATGGCAAGGACAAGAATGCCTCCTGCCACATAGGCGATGGTCTCTGTCGTTGCGATGGATGTGGGATGGAAATCGAGTTCCACCGTGTGCTTGCCCGGCTCCAGACGGAGGGCTCTGAGGATGTAGTCCACCCTTCCGATGGGTGCTTCCTTCCCATCGATAGTCGCCTTCCATCCTGGATAGTAAACTTCCGAGAAGACAAGCACGCCACCCTTGCCCGACTCCACTGTGTATTTAAGGTTGTTGGGCAGATAGGACTCCAGCTGCACCTTGGCGGTGGAATCTTGTGGCACCCCCTCTCCGAGACAGTCTTTGAATTGCTTGTCGGCCACAGCTATATGGCGCAAGTCGATGCTCCCCACCTTGTCCATTTCCTCATTGGCGTTGCCGGCGTACTCCACACGGTCCACCCACCAAGCATTTCCATAGGCGTAGGGGTTGACAAGTGGCATGGTCTGTCCATCCTGCAACGGCATGATGAAATACTTGGTGTTGAGCATGTTGAGTACGGGATAGATGGAGTCGCCAGGTATTTGTTCGAAATTGCCTTGCTGTTCGCTGATGCTCTTCATGGCCGCCTGCATTTGCGGCATGATATATGCTTCTATCATCTCCTGATAACGGCGAAGCTTGGCGGCATGGTACCCACCGATGCTCTTGTGGTAGTAGGAGGTTTCATTTTCGTTGAACGTGTTGGTGGCGAAATTGAGCACGCGATAGTCGAGCGACTTGTCTTGGAGGATGGTTTCGTCGGTCTGTGTCTTCTGTTGTGGATTGTCCTTGACGACGCTGGAGACAAACATGGAGTCGTTGAGGTAACGCTTGTTGACCGTCCACATGTCGACAAGGCAGAGCGCGGTGATAAGCGACACCACCACCCAAGCCTTCACCTTGGGAGGGTTGTAGATACAAAGTGCCACAGTGCCAATGATGATGATGGCGAGCGAACGCCAGGCATCGGCGGTGAAGATGGCTTCCCTCACCTCGCGCAAGTTGGCAAGGAAAGGAGTGAGTTGGTCGGCGGGGAACTGGCTGAGTGCCTGCATCTCTGCCGATGAGACGAAGTCGGAGAAAAAGAGTGTGGGAGCAATTGCGAAGAGGAGACATGCGCCGGCGGTGATGGCGAAACTAATCAGTATTGGCCGTCTTTGCTTTTTCAGCAGTTGTGGCTCATCAATGATTTTCTTGAGTGCCAGCATGGCGAGCATGGGGATGGTGAACTCTGCTATGACAAGAATGGAGGCCACGGTCCTAAACTTGGAATACATGGGGAAATGGTCGATGAAAAAGTCGGTAAGGCCCATGAAATTCTTACCCCACGAAAGGAGGATGGAGATGATTGTAGCTGCAAGCAACGCCCATTTCATTGGTCCCTTGACGATGAAGAGTCCCAAGATGAAGAGCATGACGACGAAGGCGCCCACATACACAGGGCCGCTGGTGCCGGGTTGCTCACCCCAATATTGCCCTATCTGGGCGTATAACGTGTAATACTGGGGGTTGGCCTTCTCCATGGCCAATTCGTTGTTGGCCAGTGGAACAGAGGCTCCACCTTTGGCATTGGGGATGAGCAAGGTCCAAGTCTCACCAATGCCATAACTCCACTGGGTGATGTAATCGCGCTCCAGACCGCTGTCGGTCTGGTTGGCACTGTTCTCCTTCACCAACTCACTCTTTCCTCTCATCGTCTCCTTGGAATACTGCCAGGTGTGGTAGAGGTTGGAGATGTTGATGCAGATGCCTATGGCAGCCGCCACTGCGCAAACGGCCGAGGCCTTGATGAATCGCGCCACTTGTTTCTCACGGATGGCTTCCACCAGGAATGCCACAAGCATGCAGACAATGATGAACAGATAATAATAGGTCATCTGCACGTGGTTGGCATTCACTTCAAAGGCGGCAAAAAGCGCCGTCACCACCAGCCCCCAGAAATAGTTCCCCCTGTATGCGAGTATGATGCCGGCTATCATGGGCGGAAGGTATGCCAAGGCCCATACCTTCCAGATGTGACCGGCGGCGATGATGATGAAGAAATAACTGGAAAAGGCCCAGATGATGGCTCCTGTCACGGCGAGCAATGGCCTGAAACGACACACTCGCATGAGGATGTAGAAACCAAGCAGATAAACAAAAACATACCAGACGTTGTCGGGCAGCCACAAATGGTATGCCTTCACCGCCTGCGTCAGGCCATCGGTGCTGTTGTATGAAGGCGAGGTTTGGAATGTGGGCATGCCGCCAAAAGTGGCGTTGGTCCACCGGGTGCGCTCACCTGTTTGCTGGTAATATTCCAATGCCTCCTGGGCGCCACCCCTGCCAGCAGCAGTGTCATGTTGGTAGAGGATACGCCCTTCCATGTCGGCGGGGAAGAAATATGCGAACGCAATGCATACGAAAGCCACGACAGCAATGAGGTCGGGCAAAATCTTCTTCAGTCTTTCCATGTCGTTTTGTTGTATTTCAAATATGGATATTCATTGGCGGGGAAACGTTCCCTAATCAGATGTTGGGAGTGTCCCATTTCTTTGTTTTGTTGCAATAAACATTGGTTGTCAAATTGCCCACTTTCAACGTGAAGTCGCCCTCCTCAAGGACCCATTTCCCGTCAGCACCGACGAAAGCCAAACTTTTGGCTAGGAGTTGGAAAGTCACCGACTTCGTTTCACCCGGCTGCAGTTCCACCTTGGTGAAATCGCGCAGGCGACGGTTGTCGGGCACGATGGAAGCAATGAGGTCGCTGGAGTAAAGCAGCACGGCCTCCTTGCCAACCCTCTTCCCTGTGTTTCTCACATCCACGCTGACATTGATGACATCGTCGGCTCCAAACTGTGACTTGTCCACACGCAAATTGCTGTATTCGTAGGTGTTGTAACTCAAGCCATAGCCAAAGGGCCACTGCAGCGACACTTTCGCATCGTAGTTGTAAGCCCCTTCCATGGTGCCCACCTCCTCGCTCACTTTGTAGTCGTAGGTATTGAGGGAGTTGATTTCCCTTGGATAGGTGTAGGGCATCTTGGCTGAGAAGTTGGCATCGCCTGCCAGGAGGTTGGCCAGGGCGTCACCACCATAATTGCCGGGGATGAGGATGTCCACCACGGCCTTTGCCAAAGGCTCGATGTCGGCGATGAGTCGCGGACGCCCCTCGTTTAGCACCAATATAACAGGCTTTCCTGTCTTTGCCAAAGCCTTGACAAGATTACGCTGGTTTTCCGAGAGCCACAGGTCTGAGAGGTTGCCGGGTGTCTCCGTGTATGAATTCTCGCCAATGCAGGCAATGATGACATCGACATTTGCCGCCGCCTCGACAGCTTTTTCTATTTGGGGTTTGTTCTCGTCATAGTAGGCTCCCGCCTCGTTGTAGGTCACACCTTGCTCAAGGATGATGTTCTCCTTTCCAAACTTGTTGCACAGAGCTTCATAGATGGTGTTGTATTTCTCTGCCAGGTCTTCAGCCTTGGAACCTTGCCACGTGTAGCTCCATCCTCCATGGAGACACCGCATCTGGTTGGCATTGGGTCCGGTGAGCAATATTTTCTTGTTTTTGCCAAGGGGCAGGATGTTGCTTTCGTTTTTCAACAGCACCTCCGACTCTTCAGCCGCCTGGAGTGACTTTTGCGCAAACTCCTCCGAACCAAATTTCTCATATCCCTTGCCACCAGTGTTGGGCTGGTCGAAGAGTCCAAGACGATATTTCACTCTAAGGATGCGGCGCACTGCATCGTTGATACGCTCCATAGAGACTTTTCCCTCCTCCACCAACTCCTTGAGCAAAATGCAGAACTCCACGCTATAGGGGTCCATGGACATGTCGATTCCGGCATTGATGGCAATCCTGATGGCGTCTTTCTTGTCTTTTGCCACCTTTTCCCTTGAAAACAGATTGTTGATGTCGGCCCAGTCGGTGATGAGCATGCCGTCCCACGCCAAGTCTTCCTTGAGCCATTGTGTGAGGTATTCGTAACTGGCATGCAGAGGTACGCCATTGACAGAGGCAGAGTTGACCATCATGGTGAGCGTGCCGGAGAGTGCCGCTGCTTTGAAAGGCTCGAAATACTTCTCGCGAAGCAACTGCGGCGAGAGGTATGCCGGTGTGCGGTCCTTGCCCGTCCATGGTGCACCGTATGCAAAATAGTGCTTCGTACTGGTACCCACATGCCACGCATCGATGTGGTTTGGGTCATCACCTTGGTAACCTTTTATCTCCGCCTCCACCATTCGTGCATTGACGAGGGCGTCCTCACCAAAACTTTCCCAGATACGTGCCCAGCGCGGGTCGCGCCCCAAGTCCACTACAGGGTTGTACACCCAAGGACAATTGGCTGCACGGCTCTCGTATGCAGTGATTTCCGCCCCCGTGCGTGCCAATTCGGTGTTGAACGAAGCTGCGATGTTGATGGGTTGCGGGAAAAGCGTTCCACCCTGCGTATAGGTGACGCCATGATTATGGTCGAGGCCGTAGATGTCGGGAATGCCGATGTATTTCATCGACTTTTTCTGTATGAGTCTGATCCACTCCTGCCACTGCTCCACTGTGGCGGCACGTGTTCCAGGAGCATTGAGTATGGAGCCCACCTTCCATTTGGAGATGAGGGTGTCGAGCATGGTTTCGTTGAGTTTCCACACCCTTTTTGTATCTCCCTGGTAGATGTCCACGGGATAGTTTCCCAGCTGGTCAATGATTTGCTGGTCACTCAATTTGAGCATGGCGGCAACCTCCTTGTCCGACCGGCCATACTGTTGCAAGACTTGCCTGACCTTCTCACGGTCCACCTTGGCGTTCTCCACGGCCATCTTTCCCATGACATCGAGGTTGAGCTCGAGCATCTGCCCAATCTTCTCGTCGAGGGTCATCTTCGAGAGGGTCTTCTCTATCTTCGCCTCCAATGCAGCGTCGCGAGGGATGGCGGGCTTTGCGATTTGTGCGCACAATCCCATGGCTGCACAAGTAAGCAACAATGCTAAAATTGTTCTTTTCATAATGGTTTCAAGATTGTTTCTTTTTGATGTTGCAAAATTACGAATAATCCTTGTGTTTTTTTAGAAAAAATCAGAAAAATCTGATTATTCATCCACTTTGTCCTTGCTGCATCCCTTTTCCACGTCTTGAATGACAAGCCCAGCAAGCATAAAACCGAAAATGGCAGTGACATGCACCAAGGACCCGTTGACTTGAGCTTTGACGGGGCGCCAGCCACCTTCGGCGGGGGGGACGTCAGCTTCCATATCACCTCCCTTGTTCGGAAGTAGCTCGTCGGAATAGACGCACAAGAATTTTTTCCTTGGAAACAGTTTTTGGGACTTGAACTTGTTTCTCAAGGCCCGTGCCAAGGGGTCGCCTTTCACCTTCCAAAACTCAGCCACCTGGATGTGCGTGGGGTCGAGTTTCAACGCTGCCCCCATGGAAGAAAAGAGTTTGGCACTCGTCTCACAGGCGGTGAGGATGAGGTGAGCCTTGTCACGTAGGGAGTCGATGGCATCGATGACATAGTCGTAACTTCCAATGTTGAATTCCTCCGTTGTTTCCTCAGTGAAAACTTTTTTCAAGGAGATGATTTCAGCCGATGGGTTGATGGAAAGAAGTCGCTCTCGCAACACATCCACCTTCGCCCTTCCCACCGTCTGAGTGGTGGCCATCAACTGCCTGTTGATGTTGCTGACGCATACCAAATCGGCATCAACGATGGTCAAATGCCTAATGCCGCTTCTCACCAATCCCTCAGCGCACCAAGAACCAACACCACCCACGCCGAAGACTATCACACGCTTCGTTGCCATGGCGCCCATCACCTTGTCTCCCAACAAGCGCTCGGCACGGCAAAAAATCTCTTGCTCTGATGTCATGTCACTTATATACTAATGTGTAACTTGGTTCATGGCATCCATTTGGGCTTGCAGACACCTGTTTTCCCTCCATGAAAATGCCATTTTGCTGCAAAAATAGCAAAAAAGGAGCAAAATATCATCAGAAAAGCGTAATTTTGCACCAACAAAGTCAGATTCACCTTCCCAGCCACCCCATCATGCCGCCCGACGCAACACGCCCCACCCCACATCCTCAGCCCGAGCCAACGGCTTCGGAAAAAGGGCATGACGTAGTGCTTGGTGAACGCCCCAACCACTACATCCGATTGCCACGGCAGGTACGCAGAAGGCGCCGTGTGTTTTTAGCGGCTTCAAGTTTGACCGTCATATTGGTCATCGGACTTGCCCACACATGGTTCACCAACCAAGATGACTCGTCGGAAGTAGAAGAAGTCACCATCGCCCCTATGGACAACGTTGCAAGCAAGACAACAACAATCGACGAGGTGGCAGGAACCTCGGAGCGGGAGGTGGTGGAGCGAGTGAAAAAAATATACCACGACATGCTAAGCGACACACGACCATTCAACCAAACCTACCTTTCCGAAGATTTCAGAAGCGTGGTCCTCGCTGCCCAAAAAGTGGAAAAAGCCGGAGGGAGCGACATCCTCGACCATAACTTGTGGACACAAGGATGTGGCACAGGTTGCACCATCCAACTCAAGGATGCTGCTGTGGAGAGTCATGACAGGGCGACTGCCGAAGTAAGGATTAGCGGACGGTGGAGTCACTATTTCAACAATGTGAACGTCACCTTGCTACTCCTCCTCGAACATGGGCAATGGATGGTGGACGACATCCTCACCAACCACGGTTCGGAAAAGGCGGCCATCAAAACCACAACCGACGAAGCAGTCGCCACATTGCGACAGCAGCAGAGACTACAAAAGGGCGACCTCCCCGTGGAGGACACGCCCATGCACGAAATAACGCTCAACGGCACCCTCAGAGGGGAACACAGCCAAACACTCCACATGCACCTCCTCATCACCGGCTTCACGGTGACGGGCGAGCAAACCACCGAAGACGGTGAACGAACCACTTGGGAGGGTGAAATCGACAGGAACGGACGGATGTTGCTGCGCGAATTGAAAAACGGGCATACCACTAACAACCTGATGGACGGGGTGCTGAAAAACGGGGCATATATGGGAAAATACAAATCTAACAGCCATGACGAGATGGACTTCAAAGCCTATATGGAATAAGGTTATCGGACACGGAGCGATGATGGTCGCCACCATCGTCTGTGCCATGTCCGGCCGCCCCGCACTTGCACAACACCTATATGCAAGTGGCAACGCCACCGACAGCCAACCAAAGGAAATCTCCTTGGACAAGCCGCTGCAATATAAACTGGAAATGCAAGGTTCGCTCTCCAAAGGAAGAACTCCCTTGTGGTTGAATGCCAACAAGCACGGGTTGTCTTCGCTAAAGGAAGTCAATGGATACATGCGAGCAGCCGTAGAGCGACCGCTTTCCACCGACTCCATGCGACGTTGGGGGGTGGGCTACGGCGCCGACATCGTCGCCGCAGCTGGCTACGACAGCCATTTCCTCGTGCAACAAGCATACGTGGAGGCGCGATGGTTGCACGGCGTGCTCTCGGCAGGAAGCAAGGAGACTCCCATGGAACTGAAGAACAACCGCCTCAGCTCCGGCTCGCAAACCTTAGGCATCAACGCACGTCCCATACCGCAACTGCGACTTGCATTGCCACAATACTGGGATGTGCCAGGCACCAACGGTTGGCTCCATTTCAAAGGGCATTTGGCCTACGGCATCACCACAGACGACCGCTGGCAGAAGGATTTCACCGGAGGGGAACAGTCGCATACGGAAAATGTGCACTTCCACAGCAAGGCCGGATATTTGAAAGTAGGCAAGGAGAATTGCTACTATCCCTTCTCCCTTGAAGCCGGCTTGGAGATGGCCGCCCTCTTTGGTGGGAAATGCCACGTGAGGAAGGACGACGGCTCCATCGTCACCCACGAGGGCGAGAGTGGACTGGCGGCTTATTGGCACGCCCTCAAACCCGCCGGCCACGATGCCGAAGAGGACACCTACCAAAACGTCGCCGGCGACCTCATGGGAAGTTGGGTGGCACGTGTCAACTATGATGCCGACACTTGGAAACTGAGTTTCTATGCCGACAAGTTCTTTGAGGACCATTCCGCCATGTTCCAGCTCGATTACGACGGCTACGGCAGCGGCGAAGAGTGGATGGACAAGAAGAGAAGTCGGTATCTCATCTACAATTTCAAGGACATGCTGCTCGGCGTGGAGTTAGCATTCAAGTACGACCACCTGATACGACATGTGCTGCTTGAATACATCTACACGAAATACCAAAGCGGCCCCATCTATCACGACCACACTCCTCCCCTGGCCGACCACATTGGCGGAGACGACAACTACTACAACCATCACCTTTACAGAGGTTGGCAACATTGGGGACAAGTGATGGGCAATCCCCTCTACCGCTCACCAGCCTACAATGACGACGGGACCATCACTGTAAAGAACAACCGCTTCAAAACCTTGCATTTCGGCATCGACGGTGGCAGCGGGCCATTGGAATACCGCTTCATGGCCACTTGCCAAGAAGGGGCAGGCACCTACCAAGACCCCTATCACCACAGCCATCACAACCTCAGCGTCATGGCCGAGGCATCCTGGCATTTCAACACCGGCAAACTATGCGGATGGAGCGTGAAGGGTGCCTGCGGCATGGACATCGGAGGCATTCTTGGCAACAACTATGGAGCACAGTTCACCATCGCCAGACAAGGCATCCTCAATCAACGACATCGCAAATGAGACGAGCATTCATCACATTACTATTCACCCTCACGCTGCTTGCCTCATGCGAGTTTGAGCAAGCCTCCCATGGCAACCTGTATGGCTTTTGGCATCTCGTTGCCGTGGACACCATTGTCATCGACCCTGCCACACAAGCAGCCGCCACCATCTCTACGACCGACCTCGGTGGTCAACGGCTGTTTTGGGCGATGGAAGGGCACCTCGTGGAAATGAACGACCACGACAAACAGCACGCCCCACTTGTGGGACGTTTCTCCAAGGAGGGAGACTCGCTTTTCGTAGAGCAACTGTATTTCAGCGACCGCTACTCCGGCGACCCCGAGGTGACAGAGTTGTCGGACCTCCTGCCTTATGGCATCGACACGGTGAAGCCCCGGCTGCTCATCGAGCAACTGTCATCGGGCAAATTGACCTTGAGAAGCAAGAACAGGAGACTGAAATTCAAGAAAATGTGACACTTGCTAACTGACAAGCAACAGGTTTGAAGCGAGACAAACAAATGGTCTGGAATCATCAAGGACTTGCCTTTTGGCAAGTCCTTGATGTGGGTGCTGATGGATTCGAACCACCGAAGTCGAAAGACAGCAGATTTACAGTCTGCCCCATTTGGCCACTCTGGAAAACACCCTTTTAAAGTGGACGTTGACGGATTCGAACCGTCGACCCCCTGTCTGTCAGACAGATACTCTAAACCAGCTGAGCTAAACGTCCATTTGTCTTAAAGCGAGTGCAAAGGTATGCATTTTTTTTTAACTGGCAAACTTTTTCGGCATTTTTTTTGAAAAATGATGTTATTCTTGTGGTGAAAGCGAACATGAAGCCATGGGAAGCAGGCATTCACACCTTATTAGAATGGATATCCAATAGCCAAATGGAAGCATTGTCCATCGCGGAAAGAGGGGATGTTGAAATATCCACTTTTACCCGTGTCGTATGGAGCGTGGATGCCGATGCCCCAGTCAAGACGCACGACAAAGAAATCAAGGTCGTAGCGCAGCCCCACGCCCGTGCCCAGTGCAGTCTCGTCGAGCAGGTTCGACAGTCTGAATTTTCCTTCTTCCATCCCCTCATGCTCTTTGGTATCCCAAACATTGCCCGCATCAAGGAAGAGTGCACCATGAAGCTTGCCGAAAAGACGGGTGCGGTATTCAAGGTTGGCCTGCAACTTCATATCGCCCACCTCCTCCACAAACCTCCATCGCTTGTCATCGGAATGGTATTTTCCCGGGCCCAAGCTCCTGACATTGAATGCCCTGATGCTGTTGGCGCCCCCCACCCAGAACTGCTCGGTATAGGGCATGACGTCCGAGTTGCCGAAAGGCCATGAATAGCCGGCGAAGAAATGCCCCACAAGTTGCGAAGCATCACCAATTCTCCACAGCTTGCTCATCTCTGTCTCCACCTTGACAAACTGTGCGTAAGGGTTTTTGAAGAGTTCCTTGTTGGTCTTGCCCCATTCCTTCCCTGCCGCGACGTATGCAAGCGAGAGCAAGTTGCCCGCCTCGCTGACCGATGCCGACCAATAAAATGGATTTCTGCTCTTTGCGGCGTTGGAATAGGTGATGGTATATTTCATCTTGTTGATGAAGACATCCATCATGGAGACCAAGAGATAGGGGTGCTCCAACAGCATGTCGATGAATTTTTCAGTCCTGCGATTGAAATAATTGTACTCTACCGACAAGGGTGTGAAGAGATGGGTCCACGATGCGTTTTTCTGAAAGCGGTAGGTAAGTTCGCCCGACACGATGTGGCGACGGAAATACCCCGACCTGTTTACCATGTTGCTGGATGCCTTGACGATGGTCGCCGGGGTCGAGAAGAAGCGGCGGCGGCGACGAATTGTCGATGTGCCAGATGGGCGTGGGGTCAATGTGGTGGATTGTTTCTTGAAAAGGTTCCAAGGATACCAGATGCGTGGTATTTCAAGGGAAGCATCTCCACCATATTCGTAGGAGTTGATTTTCGTCGAGGTGTCGTCAAACGCATGCCCCGTCTGCCACTCGTAAGAGCCATGGAGGTTGATGTCGAATTTCTCGCCCCCCCTCAACGCATTTCTCTTGGTGACGCCAACGATGAGTTGCGGCCCTACGAAGCCTGTGGTCTTGCCCTTCATGTTGGTTTCCACATAAAAGTCGTATGGCTTGTCGAAAACGCAGTTGAGCGTGAGGTCAAGGGTGTCGCACAAGGCAGAGGAGTCGCGAGGGGTGAAGTTGAAGTCCACCATGCTGAAGATGCCATTACTGTTCAGCTTGCTGGCCGACTCCATGTAATCGTCATAGCTGTAAAGCCTTCCAGGTCTGATTTTCAGGTCGTTGAGGATGACCCCCAAGCGGAGTGGAGGATTGTTTCCGTTGAAACAGATGGTAGTCCTGCGCCTCTCCACCTTCTCTGTGAGTTGCTCCATGTATGTCTTGCGGAGATTGAAAGTTATCCTCCCTATGCTCCATTTCCTCATAGCCCGGTCGGGGAGGCTGTCGGCCAACTGTAGTTTCATCCTCGCCTTTCCCTGGACGGCGAAAGTGTCAGCCAGATAGGAAGCATAGCCCCCCTGATAGTAATAGTAGCCATTGTTTCTAAAGAGGTTGGAAACCCTTGTACGCTCGGCATCAAGCGTTTCCACGTCGAAAGGCACGCCAGGGGAGATGTAGGTGTCGCTCCGTGTGCTGTCGATGAGCGCCATGGCCTCCTCGGGGAAGTTTTCATAGGTGAGGGTGTCGATGGTGTACAAGTGCCCCATGTCCACTTGGTAAGCCACCTTTTCTTTCTTGGGGTTGGACATGGGCACCTCGCTGGCCGTCACCTTCCCTTGGAAATAGCCATGCACGTTGAGTGTGGACTGCGCCACGGAGGCTCTGAGCAGCGGTTTGACATTGCCAATGAGTACGGGGGCTTTCCCAAACGAACTGGTCATCCATTTGGCGAATTTTGTATCCTTGTCGTGGTATTTGTTCCATATCCACAACCGCAGTTGGAAAGGAGAGCGATAGTAGGAACTACCGAAAAGGGCGCCATTGGGGGGGCAGTCGAGCGCGGCGAGCACCTCCTCCTGGGTGATGTCGGAATGCTCGTTTCGCTCGTAGTTTTCAAACCTCACCTTGTCTATCCCGGCATACAGTTTCTCTCCCTCCGGCACACCGCTTGTAGTGGAGCAAGCGACGAGCAGGACGGTGACGGCAAGTGCGAGAAGCACCCGTGCGGGATTATGGTTGGCTGCTTTCTTCATGGGTTTCATTGTTGATGGTGTCGGCGGGAGCCGTGGCTCTCACCCTCAAGGTGCTGTCACGCCGCAAGGAGGGGAAGGTGGTTGTTTCGTTCTTGAAATTGAAGATGTCGCTGAAATGCTGCAGTTTTCTTCTCCAAAGGAAGCCCACACCATACTCGCCAATTTCTCCCTCAAGCCAGTCGTAAGAGTCACGGTCATAGAACACTTTGATGTACTTATTGGATGTGGGGCTGAGCCGGTATTCTGCCGTTGCATTGGTGAAGAATGAGTTGTTGCCATTTTCCATGCCTCCCCCTGTGGACACCTTGCCCCCGATGACGATGCGCAGGCGGTTGTTCCAGAACCTCTTGGCAAACTTGAAGGAGTAGTCGGTGTGCATGGTTCCGGAGGCGTCGGTGGCATTGTCCACGCCAATGGTGAGGTCGAGCGAGCGGAGGGCGTTGCCGGTGATGTTGTTGATTTCGTTTTGCAGGAAAGAACTGAGTGCTCCATTCATGGTGAAGCCGCTGGTGTTGCCGTCGGCAAGATACATGCCTGTGGTGAGCATGGTGACGGCCACCTTCCCCCGCTCCTCGGTCGTCATGGATGCCAACTCCGAATTGATGGTGACATCGTCGGGAGCACTGACGATGAACTCCAAGCCCATGTCGTTGAGTGTTTGTGAAATGACCACCCCACAAGTGAAATCGACGCTTCTTGTCACCCCCTCTTCGCCTTCCACAGTGGCCTTTCTCGTCTCCGTGGCAGTGATGTGAAGGACAGGGTTCATCGGCTCGCCACGGAACTCAATGTAACTTCCCTCTTGTATGGTGAATGTCTTGAGTGGTATGATGGGTAGAGAGTACTTCATCTCTCCCTCGTTGAGGGTGTATTTTCCTGTGAGCATGAGGTTGTCGATGGCATTGTATCTCATACGGAGGTTACCACCACCCACCAGGTCGATGTAATTGCTGTGGTCGGGGTTGAGGTCGCATTTGATGCGCGCACCCTGGTCCACTTCGAGCGTGAGGTCCATGTTGAAGCCGGCGAGTTGCGGCCTTGTCACCACCTGCTCGGTGGAGTCGTTGAAATCGACGAAGCGCACCAACTCGTCGAGACGGGTGTCGGCGGTGAGCGGGGAGTCCTTGAGCACGTATGTCATGTCAGTAGAACCAAGGACATCCATCCTTCCCCTCATGGAGAGGGCGTCGAGCGGGCCTCTCATCACGCCGAAGAAATTGACAAAGGCCTTCCCGAAAGCCTCTGACTTGGGTGTTTCCTTGGCATTGATTATCATGAAGTTCTGCGTCCTCATACGGAGGTCGAGGTGCATGTTGTCAAGCCTTGAGAAGTCGAACTTTCCAGAGACGTTGAGCGGCGTACGGTTGGCATCGAAGATTTCGAAATTCTCGAAGAGCAGGTTGCTTCCCACGATGCGCACCGGGTCATCGGCCACTTGCAACGACACACCATAAGGTTCGCTGAAGATGTAGGTGTTTTCAAGATAGAGTTCTCCATTGACATCGGGGCTCGATAGTGGTCCCTTGACAGAGAGGTCGCCCTCTGCGGTGCCACTGAAGCCGATGAGTTGGTCGGGAATGAAGCTGTTGACAAGCGACAGCGGCAGTTGGTCGGCATGCAGGCGTGCGTCGAGGCACCCCTCTCCTTCTGGATTGTAGGTGCCAACAAGTTGCGCCACTTCCTCACCCTCAGAGAACAAGACACCATCCACATGGTGTGAACCGTCCTCATTGGGCATATAGACGAATTCCGTTGCGAGATTGCCCATGGGCAATCCCTGGTATGCCAACCCCTTGACACTGAGTGAACTGGACACGGAGAGGTTTTCTGGGGTCTGTACGATGTGGAAGTCACCATCAGCGATGCCGGCTATTTGAGGCATGAAAGGCAGGAACGAGATGATTTTCTGTAAGTCCACCTTTCCCAAACTAAGGGTGAGGTCTTGCAACGCATCTTGGTTTTCGTCATCAGTGTATAGCTGTATGTGCATGCCATCTTCAGACTTGAGTTTGAGGTTGGCAGACAGCCGCCGGTCATCGCCAATGAAGACATAATTGTCATCATTGGCTTCAAAGGGCATGTATCCGATGACAGGATGGCTGTCGGTGAGGTTGACCCTCACCCCTTGCTGCTCGATGGCCGCCACGGCTCCTATGTTGAGGGCCAGTTTGTCATTCTTGTCAAAAAGTTTGGTTTGTATGTCAGCCCCTTTTTCAAGAATGGCCCCATTGAAGACTGCATTGAAGCAATAATGGGGGTTGTCGGGCAGGTTCTTCACCTGCCCGGTATATTTGAAGCCGGTGCTGTCGGTGAGTATGTTGAAGGCAATGGAGTCGAGCTGTATGCTATCGACGACAAGTTTGCTTACATTGACACATCCGTTGAGTCCGTTGAGATGCGATGCCTCAAGGTCAACGAGGAGTTGGTCGAACATGAGCCCCTCCTCCCTGGCCAGGTTGACGAAGAAATTGTTGCTTCCGCTTTCGAGGTAAATGTTGGCGTCAGGCAGTTTGTCACGCAATGTCTCTTGGTCGAAATGCTTGTCTTTCATCTGACGGGTAAGTTCATCAGAGAAACGCTCCACCTTTTTGAGCATGGCCTCGTATCCTCCGCTGCCGTTCATGTGGAGGAGGAAGTCACCGCTACTAACGTGTGCGTAGGTGGTGTCGCTCCGTGTGAGGATGTTGAGGGCGATGTTGTCGGGCCTGAAGAGGGTGTTGTTGTAGGTGAGGGCCATGTCGCCCAAGGAGCCTTCCACCTTGTAGAACTGCTTGAAGTCGGTGTCGATGTCGAGATGTGCGCAGCCTCTGAAGTTGAATGGCTTGTCGATGAGGTGCAGTCTGTAGAGGTCGGCCTCGGTGAGGTCGCAAGCGAAGGTGCCTTGCAGCCGCTTGGAGTCCATGAGGGCGTCAAAGGAGATGTTGCCGTTGAGCAGGGGGTTGTGGCTGTCGATGTCGGCGGCGAGCCTGCCATTGGAGAGCGTGGCATCGGCCGTCATGCCGTCGAGGTCGTATTTGCCGTAATGGAACTTTCCTATCCTTGCTTTCACCCTTGTCTTCGTGGCGGGCGACATAAAGTCTGTGCCTTGGCCGTCGGCTTCGATGTGTGCGGTGAGTGGGGAGAGCCCCATGCCGGGTAGGAAGTGCTGCAAGGGGAAGCGGTCGGTGTCGATGGTGGCGGAGTATTTGTTGCGGTCTGTGTCGTATGCAAGGGCGGCTTTCATCTCTCCCCCACCCTCTGAAGCGACGAAATCGGCTTCGTATTGGTGTCCCTTGGCTTTGATGTTTCCATCGAGGCTGATGCCGTTGGGTATTTTCACATTGTCGGTGACGCTCTTGTCGAGGAGCGCGGTGAGGAAGTCAAGGTCGGAGGTGGTGCCTTTCACATTCACGTCAGCCTCAAGGCGGTCGGGGTTGGTGACATTGGCCACGTAACCGTCGGCGTGTAGTTGCAAGGCGGTGGGGAGTGAGACGTTGAGGCCTTTGAAATCCACACGTTGCATGTTTCCCTTGGCTTTTCCCTTGATGGCGAGAGGCTGGTTGGGCCATTTTCTGACAAAGTCTTTGGGCATGCCGCCCATGACGCGCATGAGGTCTTGCTTGCCGATATAGGCGTCGATGCTGGTGTCGAGCTTTCCGGGATTGCGCTCGTCGAAGGTGTTGAGGTCCATATCCACCTGTGCCTTGACTTTGGAGTCTGGGGTTTTCAAGTAAAGGTTGTCGAGGTGAAGGGTTTTGTCGTCAAGGGCGAGCGCTGTCTTGAGTTGCTCCACGTGCAAGCCGCTTTTCTCCTTCAAGGTGCATGTGTCCAAGTCGAGGACAAGGCCGTCGGGCGAGTAGGAGATGGTGTTGGCCTTGACGTGGATGTCTCTCACTTGCAGGTGACTGGCGTCGAGGCCGCTCACAGGTGCTTGCGTGTCGTCATGGTATTCGGCTGTGCCTCCTTTCCATTCAAGGCTTGCCAGTTGGTAGTTTTCTCCTTCCAAGTCCACCAGGGCCTCTTTGGCCAAGGCCTCTTCCATGACGGTTTTGGCCCGCTTGTTGCCGGGGAGGGTGGTGGTAACATTGGTTTTTGCCAAATTGAGATTGGAGAGCTGATAGCGGTTGGATTTTAAGTCGATGTCAGCATCCACGGCCTTGGCATCCCCCACGTATGCTGCCACGGCCATGGTGTCGCCGGGCATCCTGACGGTGACGTCGGCTCTGGAGAGTTGGAGGTCGGCCACCTTGATTTTCCAATCCAAAGGGGTCTCGGTGGTGTCGGGTGGAACGGTGTCTGCAAGGCATATTTCAAGTCGGGCGCTATCGAGACGGGCGGCGTCGATGTTGACGAGCGACTTGTTGAGGTCCACGCCGTGGCATTCCACGTCGAGGCTTTCCACATTGCCTTTCACCCGGAGGTCGTCGATGAAGCCGTTGGTGTTGAGTTTGAGTTGGCGGAAGCCGAGGGCGTCGATTTCCACTTGCTTGTCAAGGAGTGGCTTTAGCTGGATGTCAACGAAGAGTTTGCCCACGTCGGCAATGGTGTCGCGCAGACCGGGAATGGAGTCGTTGTCTTTGATGGCCCTGAGGGAGTCGATGGTGAGGTCGAGTGGGAAGCGCAGTGCCACATACCCCACGGTGATGTCCATGCCGGTCTTCTCCGAGGCGTAGGCCGCAACTTTCTTCACCGCCCAGTTTTGCACTGGCGGCGTGTAGAGCAATACTGCTGCAAGGAGAAAGAGGAGTATGGGGACGAGCAGGATGACTGCACCCCATTTCAGCACTTTTTTCATGACTTTTCCAGCAACTGTGGGTTGAATTGAAAGCCCTCTGTCGGGATTTGGAGTGCAAAGTAAGCAATTTTTTGGGAATTAAGTCAAAGGAAAGTGGAAAAAAGTTGATGTGGATGCCATTTCTTTAAAATGACACCGCTGATTTGTGCTATTAAAAGACGATTAACAGATAGACACGTCCTATGTAGTGAGGGTGCCATTCGTGATGCGGTCTGCCCCCCTTAGACATTCCGTGCCGAGCGGGTCGTGGTCTCATTTCACATATTTCCTGTCGTTTCGTCACGCTGCCGTTGGTGATCTGAATGCGGACAGGATTGTTGTTCAGGTCGTAGTCTATCCTCGCCATACCACGCCCCGTATCCAAAATTACGAAAAGAAAGGCTTTGTTCCAAAGAAATGGAGTTCAAATATTTCACATTTTTGCAAACAGTTTCATTTCTGCCATTTGACGCCCTCCAAGGAAACGCTGCTGACGTTTGTTCTTTGGCGGCGCAGTTTCCGCTGCGTTGTAGGTGAAAGCAAGTGCATTGAAATGCTCCAATGCACCTTACTTGACGACCATCTTTTTGCCGCTGACGATGTAGATGCTGGGGCAGGGTGCTTGTTGAAAGGTTGTCGTATGTGTCGCAATCCCTGCTCTACATGAACAGGTATGCTATTGTCAGGATGCCGCAGTTTTTCTCGTTCAGGCCGTCGTAGCTGCTTTTTGCCTTCTTCCACAGGGCGCTGATGCGTATGCGCCCGACGTCGGCCCCCGCTCCGAGGTAGATGCCGCACCTCAGTTCGTTGTCGTATTTCAGTTCGCCCGTCGTCTGCCGCACGTCCCCGCCGTAGTCGTACCTGAACGTCGCGTCCTTCTCCTTCATTCCCGAATTCCAGGCCAGGTGCAGGCCGCCCTTGACATAGGGCCTGACGCGGCAGTCGTGGCAGAGGGCGTAGCTCGCGCCGAAGCGGAGGGCCAGTTCGCTGACCGTCATTTTCGGATTGCCTCCCTCCAGCATCTCCTTTGAGGCTTCATAGCGGTGGGGCGTGTAGCTAAGCTCCATCTGTGCCATGAAGAAGCGGCTGAAGCGCGGGAACATGAAGTCGGCGCCGGCGATGAACGTCGGGGCGATCCCGCTGTAGGTGTTCCCCGAAAACGACGAGTTGCGCCGGGCGTCG
>Ga0129307_1002041_pt1 | contig 17981 bp, 12 predicted proteins | sample P1105metagenome_FD_94437 | JGI IMG/M metagenome (GOLD analysis project Ga0129307, IMG submission 94437) | Capybara group fecal microbial communities from Wisconsin, USA - P1105 metagenome | ecosystem: Host-associated > Mammals > Digestive system > Large intestine > Fecal | place: USA: Wisconsin... | reverse complement strand
GGAGGCACATCCTTTAGCACTACAGCCCCAGTACCAATTTTAGCATATTCACCAATAGTAATGTTACCCATCACCTTAGCGCCAGCACCGATAATTACTCCCTTTTCAATAGTCGGGTGCCTTTTGCCCTTGCTGGTTGTAGTTCCCCCCAGCACAACGCCCTGATAAATCAATACATCATCACCAACAATGGTTGTTTCACCAACTACAATGCCCATACCATGGTCAATGAAAACTCTTTTACCGAGCTGTGCAGCAGGGTGGATTTCAATACCAGTAAGAAAACGAGAAATGGTCGATAGTATACGTGCTAACAATTTTAAAGAATGATTCCAAAACCAATGACTGATTCTATGGAATAATAATGCATAAAATCCCGGATAACATAGAAATATTTCTATTGATGACCTCATCGCAGGATCTTTTTCTTTAAAAGTGTTGATTTCACCTTTCAAACCATCGAACATTTAAAATCTCCAAAGTTACTATACAATTATATAATATAACATATAGTATAAATAGTTATTCTTATTCAAATAACCAATCAACTGAGAGATATCTCTCACCATTGTCAGGTAAGATAGCTATTATTCTTTTACCTTTATTTTCTTCTTTTTTAGCCAAATCCAATGCAGCCCAAGTTGCAGCTCCTGATGATATGCCTGAAAATATACCTTCTTTTTTAGCAAGGGCAAGCAAAGTGTTTCCTGCATCTTCATTTGCAACCGGAATGATTTCATCGATTACATCACCATCATAAATTGATGGAACAAATCCTGCACCAATACCTTGGATTTTGTGAGGTCCCTTTTCACCTTTACCTAATGTTTGTGAGTCTTTAGGTTCAACAGCAACAATCTTAACGCCTGGAACTTCTTCTTTCAATACTTTACCGATTCCAGTAATTGTTCCTCCAGTGCCCACACCTCCGATAACAATGTCAACTTTGCCTTCAGTGTCTCTTAAGATTTCTTGAGCAGTAGTTTCTGAGTGGATTTTTACATTGGCAGGGTTATCGAATTGACCTAAAATAATGGAATCATGTGTTTCTTCATTAAGTTCATTGGCTTTTGCAATAGCTCCTCCCATTCCATCTGCGCCAGGAGTCAAAACAAGCTCTGCACCTAAAACACTTAAGAATTTTCTCCTCTCAATTGACATGGTGTCCGGCATGGTTAATATTAATTTATAACCTTTAGCGGCCGCTGCAAATGCAAGTCCAATACCAGTGTTTCCACTAGTTGGCTCTATAATTGTAGCGCCAGGCTTCAGCAAACCTTTCTCTTCTGCATCTTCAATCATTGCAACTGCAACTCTGTCTTTGACACTTCCTGTTGGGTTGAATGATTCTATTTTTACATCCACTTCTGCTTCTAAACCTTCAGTTAAATTATTTAATCTTACGATTGGAGTATTTCCGATAGCATCAGTGATGCTTTCTAATACCCCTCTTTTTAATTCTGGAATATTTGCCATAATTTATTTCTCCTATATTATTAATTGTTTTTAATGGTATATTAAAAGGGTTATCTTTAGAGTCAATATAACATTTGTTATAATAACTATTGTTATATAACAATGTTTTACTTTATAAATGTTTTGGTATAACTAAAAAATTAAATGTTTTCCTTAAAATAATCGCAGATTTCAGTGCAAGGACAAATTTCACATTGAGGGGAAATAGGTTTGCAGATATTCTGACCGAATTGCACCATTAAATCATTCAATTTAATCCACAAATCCTCAGGAGCAATCTTGCACAGTTCCACTTCTGTCTCTTCAGGATCTTTCGTATCTACCAAGCCCATACGATTTGATATTCTGTGAACATGAGTATCTACCGGAATTGCAGGAAGTTCAAAAGCAAACACCATGACACAATTTGCGGTTTTACGGCCAACACCCGGAAGCTTAACAAGCTCTTCAACAGTATCCGGAACTTCACCGCCATATTGGTCAATTAAAATCTGTGAAACTTCAACAATCCTGCCTGCTTTCACATTATAGAAACCGGCAGGTTTAATTAATTCCTTGATATCGTCAATTGGAGCTTCAACAATCTCATACATATCTTTATATTTGTTGAATAAGTTTGCAGTAGCCTGGTCTGTATTTTCATCCCTTGTCCTTTGAGATAAAATTGTCCTAATCAATACCTGATAGGGATCATGGTCCAGGAATGTTCTTATCTCAAAAGTATTATCCAGTTGATTAACAAGTTCAATAACACGCTCTTCTTTATTCACTCTACCAACTCCAATTCAAAGCCCAATTCAGCCATTGACTCAATAAAGTTTGGAAATGACACATCAAATACTTCACCATTTGTAATTTCAATGTCATGCCTTAAGCCTATCAGTGAAAATGCCATAGCCAGCCTATGGTCTCCGTGTGAGTCAACAACACCCGAACCAACACCGCCAGTTATGCTCATTCCATCTTCTCTTTCAGTTAATTTACAGCCCAATTTTTCAAGTTCCCTGCAAGTAGTGTCAATCCTATCTGTCTCTTTAACTCTTGCATGAGCAACTCCTGTAATATTGGTTGTACCTTCAGCCAAAGCAGCCAGAACCGCAACAGTTATTAATAAATCAGGAGCATTGGACAAATCCACATCAATAGCTTTTAGCTTACCATCAGATCCGATTTCGACATAATCTTCACCACGTATGACCTTAGCCCCCATTTGCTGCAAGATATCTAAAATTACTTTATCTCCTTGCTTTGAATTTCTAAATAGATTTTTAATCTTGGCTCTACCACCATTAATGGCAATTAGGGCTAAAAGGTAAGATGCTGAGGAGTAATCACCTTCAACAGTATAGTCACAAGCAATGTAAGGCTGTTTTGTAACCTTAAACTCATCAATTCTGCAACTTTGATGCTCCTTATCACAGGTTTCGTGCTTTAGATAGTACCCTTTTAGTGTTTTAACCCCAAATTTTCTCATAATATCCAAAGTCATATTCACATAGGGCCTTGATTTGAATTCAGGCAACACATATAATGTAACGCCGTGCTCTGAAAGTGGGGAAGATATCAAAATAGATGAAATGAACTGTGAGCTGACATTCCCATAAATGTTGGTCTCACCACCAATATACCCCGATTTGATTAATATTGGTGCTTTTTCATTATCATTTAACGATTCCGTTTCGATTCCTAAAGGTTGCAGCGCCCCCATTAGCAATCCCATCGGACGGGTTTTAAGAGAATCATCACCGGTTAAAATCACTTCATTGTCACTCAAGGCGGAAACTGAAGTCATCAACCTCAAGGTAGTTCCAGAATTAGCCAAATCAATTGGACCTTTTTGACTATTATGGAGTTTGCCGCCAGTACCCACGACTTCCAAATAATCTTCAGTTCTATTAATTTGCGCCCCCAAAGCTTTGCAAACTCTTATTGAAGCCAATGTATCTTCAGAATATAGAACATCATATAATCTTGATGTGCCCTTTGCCAAAGATGCTAAAATAACGGCCCTGTGAGAATAACTTTTAGATGGTGGCGCTTTAACAACCCCTCCAATCTCTGAAATATTTTTTACCCTAAGATTCATTTTAACCAACCAAAAAGATATGATACTAGCTATATCTCTCCAAACTTCAAATATAAACTTTAATTTTTTAAATTGATGAATTCAATCATCCTTTGAATTATAAGACAACTAAAATACTTTTTCAATAGTTAGAATATTATGATTATTCTCATATCTATAATCAATTCCATCTGCATTCTTTCGAACTATTGTTAAGCCTAATCCTCCAATATCTCTTTGATCTGCTTCGAGAGTTAAATCAGGACCTGCCTTATTTAATGGATTAAACTCTACTCCTTCATCTATAAAATTCATTACTATCCTCAGAGGGTCTTTTAAAAGTCCATATTGGATTTTTATTTCTCCCTCTTTTTCATATGCATAATTACAAATATTTACAAACAGTTCTTCAATAATTAACTCCAATTTTAATTTAGATTTTATTGAAACCCCTTTATCCTCAAGGAATTCTTCAATTTTCAATAAAAGTAAATCTAAATCATCTGTATTGGATTTTAAAATAATTTCTTCCATATTTAAACCATCGGTCTGATTTAATTCGTCATATCTTAAAACATTAAAGAAACTTATATCGTGTTCATCTCTTAAGATTCTAGGAGGTTTGACTTGAGCAGGAGAAGTTCCTCTAGCAACCATTAATTCTTTATAGAGCAAATATGTTTCTGGTTGCACGAAATAGAGCTCTGTTTTTCCAATTATGCTTTTTTCAATTTTATTACGTAAAACAGAATCTGTTGCACAGAAATTCTCATTCAATTTTTCCTGAATGATTTCTCTCGTTACATCTTCCGGCAAATCCTCAACTTCCATTAAATAAACATATTTCATAGGCAATGAGTCATAATCAACATAAACTGAAAAATCTATTAAATCGAAACCGAAATCTTTTTCTGTTTTATATGCTGCTGCTCTTAGGTGTTCTCCGTTAACTTTCTCACCAGCCAAACATAAACATTGGTCCAGCCTGTATAAAAATTCTATCATTGGAGTGTTATTATATCTTCCAGTACAACGAACGACATCTTTCATCCGGTAACGATAAAATCCGGACAGATTAGTTGTGATGATTTCATAATCTTTTCCTTCTTCTAATTTATCCATAGTCACTATCTTACTGTAGTCACCATCAGCATCCAATGGTAAAAATTCATAAAACATGCTGTCAGGTATGAGGACAGCATCAGGATTGTTTAATTCTGTAAAAAGTGAAAATATGCCTTCAGATGCAGTTAATCCGACTAATGCAAAATTAAAGTCAGGACCAACGAACTCTTTAATTTTCTCAAGATAATTAATAAATCCCCCGGATCCGCATCCTATAAGAAGAGACATTCTTGGCCAAATTTTAGGAATAATAGGCTCATCAAAACCTTCTTCAAATATTTTTCTAAGTTCCTCTGCTCTTTCCGGCATCGGTTCTATTTTTCCAAGCAGACTTTCACGAACTTCACTAGGCATTTTTATGGATTCCTCAATTGTGCCATTTTCAATATCGTTGACTAATAGTTCCCAATTGCCTTTAATGTAACGTAGAAATTCTAAAAACAAACTGACAAAACTAGTTATTGTAAATGAAATGTCGGGATTGACTAATGCAAAACGTACATGAATATAACGGATATTAGTTCCAGCACTAGGAATTAAAGCTTCGATAGGTGATGTGGTAACCTCAGAAATCATATCGCCAAAAACATCCATTATTTTACCGGAAATAGAGCCATAAGTATCCCCAGAAGGCAATTTGGACATGGAAAGTTCAGTTAAATTTAAAAATGGATATTTAATCCAGTCCAAACCAACTTTTTCAGCGAACAAATTAAATAGATAAGCATAATTATATTTCATATTGATTTCATGATTGAGAGATGTGGTAGGTATCCTTTTAGGGTTTCCCATTGTACCTGAAGATTTTGCATAATGAATTACATCATAGGAGGTTAATAAATTCTTTTCCCCCTTTTCAGTCATTCTATAAATGTAATCAGCATAACTATCATAATCAGTTATAGGAACCTTATTTTGATAGTCTTCAATGCTTTTAATGTTTGCAAAATCATATTTTTGCCCATACTCGGTATCTTCATTATCATTTATAATCTTCATTAACAAAGCAGTATTATATTTCATAGGACTCTGTGTCATGACCTCTAATGATTTACGAACATCATTTCCCTGTGAAATAAAATTTAAATAAAATTGTTCCGAAAAGGATAATTCAGAAATATCAATATCACTCAAATCCATGATTCAACCTCAAACTATTCAAAAGTCAATATGTCTACAAATCCTGTTGATTCAAATACCTCCATCACAATATCCTGAACATTAGTTACTTTCATAGACCCCTGTTTGTTCATTGTTTTTTGAGCAGATAAAATTATTCGAAGCCCCGCACTTGAAATATAAATTAGATCAGATAAATCAAAAGTTAACTCTTCGACATCATTTAAATCGTTTTCAAGCACTTCTTTAAGTTTGGGAGCATTTTTTGAATTTAATCTACCGGTTAGTTTAATCTCTAATTTTTTTCCGTCTTTGTGTTTTTCTATATCCATAAATTCACCAATTACATTTTAGGAATAACAATCTTATTATTATTTAGTTTAACATTATAATTATAGTTATGTTCTATATCCTTTGAAAAGTTTTTGATAATTTTAATCCCCATGTCTTCTTTTTTCTGGAAATCTTTTTCAATGTCAAAAGGAACACCATTATCCTGGAAATAAATAATTACCTCATCAGTATTTTTATAAAGAATCCTAATATTTAGATATTTATCTTTCTTAGATTTATATGCATAGGAAAAGATAGCTGTACCCATTTCCTCAAGAATTAGTTGTATTTTCAATTTAATTTCATAATCCAAATCATCGTCCACTAAATTTTGGTCAATATTTTCAACAACATCTAACAACTCCTCTTCAGATTCAACATATACCGCATAAGTATCTTCACTAGGAAACAGATTTTCATCCATTATTACAAAATCACTTAAGGATTTGGGGAATTTTTTAGTTTTTAATTTAATTAAGAAAGGTATACTAAGCAAAGTAACAAGTTCACATAATACAAAACTTATCCAAATGCCATCACCCCCCATTAGAAATGAAAATATGATTGCAAATGCTGATAAAAATAAGAAACTATGGGCAAAACTTATATAATTTGCAATTTTTAACTGCTGTGTCGCATTATAAAAGTTTAATAAAATGAAACATAATCCTGAAAACGGTAGAGACCAGGCAAATATTCTAAGACCTCTTACTGATACATCATATACCTCTGGATTTTTTCCAAACATATAAACAAAATAAGGAGCGAAAATAAACAGAATTATGGCAATTATAAAAATAATGAGTAATGCATATTTAATTGATATTCCTAATAATTGTTCCAATTGGGTTTTATCTTTCTCACCATAAAATAATCCTCCCAATGCCAGGGTAGTTGATCCGATTCCAACACCTACACTGCAAAGTAATAAATAAACATTTGACTGTATAGAAAGAGCACCTAAAAATATTAATCCGCCAACCATCACTCCCAAATAATTTGTAATTATAGTACGAAGCATATTATAAATTTGATTTAAAGCATTTGGAAGTCCTGATCTGATTATTTGAGACAATTCCATTTTAAATTCTAAATTTCTTTGGAATTTATATGTGCTTTTTTTTGAAAGAAAATGAGCCAATAAGAATAGTACAGTAATTATGGTACTTAATGCAGTTGCCAGTCCCACACCAAAAATATCCATTTTTAATACCATTACAAATACCAAATTTAAAATCAGATTTAATAAAAACAATGATAAACCCGCATAAAGACCTAATGATGGATATCCGTCGATTCTTGAATAATTTATAAAAATATATAGAAACATCAATGGCAAAATTACTAAAAAGAATCCCTTCATCAATGATACTGTTGCATTAAATGATTCACCAGAAGCTCCAAATATTTGCGCAACATTTGATGTAAAGAGCAATAATAGAACGGTTAAAACTACTCCAATAATTGCTGCGACAATGCATACTACTGTGAAATTGTTATTCACTCTTTTTTCATCAGCCATATTATTAGATGCAACAATAGAACCCCCATATGCGAATATATACCCTATTGCCAAATTAGCATAAATGATAGGCAATGTCAAGCCGAATGCTGCAAGACCAACTTTACCAAAAAAGTTACCAATAATTACCCCATTTAGAATAACTACTAAAATAGTGCATACAGCAGCAATTACAGCCCCCAAAATATAATCTTTAAAAAAGGAATTTAATAATTTATTATCGTTACTTAATAAATTCATAATTTTACCAGCATAAAATATTAAACATCATCTTAAATCAATTTAATTTTTTGATTTTGAAATGTTTGAATTTCGATTAATGAATTGTATGCTCCATTTCAATAGGGAAAACTAATTCATATACAGTTCCGTTATCATTTTTCATTGAAGTAATTGTTCCATCCAACTGTTTTGTTAAGCTTTTTATTATTTCACATCCGATGGTGTCTGTAACGTCCTTTGAATCTTTAATCCAAATCCCTATTTCTTCAAATGTTAAAATAGCAGTATCCTTATCCGACATTGTTACTTTTTTAGTTATCTTTTTGTTTTGTGTCGTTTCATCCGGAAATGCGTTTCTTATAGCAATCATTGTTAGCTCATCAATGATTAGGAGTAATGGAGTTACAACTTCAATTGATAAGTTTATATCTTCATCCACATAGGTTTTAAACTCGATTTCCATAGGGGATTGAACTAAATTTCTTGTGCTAATATCCTGATTACTTAAACAATCATCTAAATTAATATTATTAAAATCTGGAGAATTGTATGTTTTTTCATGGAGCAATGCAAGGGAAGTTAAACGTGTTTGCATATGTTCAATAACTAACTCCGGACAATTTCTATAAGCCCGTTTTTCAAGATTTAAAAAACTATTAATAATTTGCAGATTATTCTTCACTCTGTGATGCAATTCCTTAATTAATACTAGTTGTCGTTCATTGGATTCAATCAATTGTTCTTTTTTCTGCATCTCTTCGGTGACATCTGTTAAAAATCCAAGACTATGCACATTATTATTATATTCAAATCTTTCAATATACACATTAACAATCTTTATATTCTGAGGGTCCCCGTCGACTTTATATGTCAATGTTTCGTCAACCTTAGTTATGTCACCATCAGCTAGCTTTTTAATTTCATTAACAACTTCTTTCTCAACAATATTATTTAAGATTTCACGGGAATGAACATATTCCCCATAATCCTTTTCAATCAAATTATAAAAGCCTTTGGAGAAATTATATAGTTTTTTGTTCAAAGGTTCGATTAACCAAGCTAATTTCATGCTGCTTTTAGAACCATCCAATAAAAAATCAATAGGTTCACTGCTTTCATTATGTCTCTGCGTAAGGACATTAATCCAACCTTGACGAATGAAGACCCCATTATCATCAAAATAAGAATAAACCGTAACTTCAATGAGTTTTAAAATACCTTCCTCATCCACAATCCGAATAACTTCATCAGATTGTGAAGTTTCTTTGTTTGCGACATTTAAAATTTTATCAACTTTATATTTATCCTCTGGAATAGCTAAATCTAAAACAATATTGTGGTGCCCATCAGATTCTTCTTTAGAGCGATTGATGATATTATATATTCCTTGAGACCAAGTATATTTTCCATTTACTTTATAATAACTGCCAGTTTGCGAAAGATTTTCCATTATGCTGTTTTGGTTTTCATCCAAAGTTTCATCAACTATGCCCGGATTACTTGTTGTTCCATCAGCATTCTCAACTATTATAAATACGCTTTCCATACAAAATACTATTCTTGCATTATTTCTCTTAATGAATTCATCTTGATCATAATATACAAACCTCATTTTTCTTGTAGTGTGATTTGTATAAACCTCAAATAGATGATCGTGCAAAATATCAAAAATTAATGGTGAACTCTTACTTAATAGTCTGCCTTTTGCATCTTCTTGTGATATATTGCATGTCTCAAGAATATTGCTGCTTAAACTCTGGATAATGAAATCTTTTCCATTTTCATGTGGAATAAATATATGAACATCTTCTGAAATATTATTTATGAATTCCTGAATTGGATTATCATCAACATCAAATTCCTGTGGTGCCGAATTAAAAAAATCTGTTGCAGTAGCATTAAAAATTCGAATTTCATAAACATCCTCCAAATTCAGATATTCCTTTTCAATATTCATCAAATCCCGCCTTCCAATTTTCATGATAACTTTTGATAATACTATTCTTAAACAAAATTATATATGGAATATGTATATATATAAGATTTGTTAAAAATAGCATTGATGGTTACCTCAAAAATTAGAAACTTATTTACCAAAAAATGGTTTGTTCTTCTTTTCACATTTACTGTTGAATTGATATTTAATTATCTTTTTGAAGTTCAACATATAGGTGGCTATTACATATATGCAGATATTGCTCTTGGCCCAATATTTGGTTTGATGTTTGGTCCAATCGGTGCTTTAGGTTTTGCATTAGGAACATTAGCAGGAGAACTACTTGAAGGAATAGGGCTGCCTGCTCCTTTAATCGATTTTGTAATCACATTTTTTATTTCAGTCTTAACCTATAGATTATGGTATACCACATTCAATAAAGGAAAAAAAGATACACCTAGATTTAATTCAACTTACAATATTATTAAATTTTTATCAATAACAATACTTATTTCAATCGTGTATTTCTCATTTTTAGTTATCTCTTTTTCACTTTTCCATAATTTAAATTATTCATATTCTATTTCAGATGTGGACTTTAATGTGCCTTACATGTTAAACATTATCACGTTTACGATAATATTTGGATTATTGCTGATTAGTTCTTTTAATATCCTCAAAATACCTTTAAAAACTCCCAAAAAGAGGATTTCAAAAATCAACATAAATCAAAATTATCTTTTAATCATACTTTTAATATGTGTAGGTTATTTCCTATTTAAGGAATTTATCATGAATATTACATCCATAAGGCATTTTTTCATGCTTGTTACAATAATTACTTCAATACTATTATATCTCAATACTTTCGATGTGAAAGTTGAACCAACAAAGGACAATTATTCGATTATTGAGGAAATGATATTGATTTTCTTAGCCATCATAACTTTGACAATAGTATTGAACTTTAACTATTTCAGTACGTTAATTTTATCATATGTTCCAGAAATAGATCCATCATATCAGATTTTAATCATTCTTTCATTCACAAGCGTGTTCATATTATTAGTTTCATTAATCTATATCCGATTCGTTGAAAGAACAATAACTAATCCGCTTTATGACATGATAAATACTGCAGATAATTACTTTAAAACTAAAAATAAAATTGAATCAGTTCATAAATTAAAGAAATACATAACAAATGATGATAGTATTGGATTGTTAGCTAACTCATTTATAACATTATATGATAAAATTAGAACTAATCTAAATCAACTCCAAATAACAACTTCTGAAAAAGAAAAATTCGAAACAGAGTTTGATGTGGCAAGCCGTATACAATCAAATATGCTGCCAAAAAATTTCGATGAATTGGCAAAAAATGAATCATTCGAAATCTATGCAAATATGAAACCTGCAAGAGAAGTTGGAGGAGACTTTTATGATTATTTCAAAATCGATGAAGACAATGTATATTTTGTCATCGGAGATGTAAGCGGTAAAGGAATTCCATCAACATTATTTATGGTTAAAACAATGTATTTAATTGAAAACCATGCAAAATTCAATGAGGATTTATCACAAGCGATTGAAAAAGTAAATAATTTAGCTTATGAAAGAAATGACGAAGAATTATTTGTAACAATCTGGCTTGGAAAATTAAACTTAAAAACTGGAAAATTATCCTATGTTAATGCTGGGCACAATCAACCATTGATTAAACATGATTCCAATAATTTTGAATACTTGAAAACCCATCCAAATTTAGTCATAGGTGGAATGGAAGGAATCCAGTATAACGAACATGAAATTAATTTAAATGCTGGAGATATGATATTTTTATATACTGATGGAGTTACAGAAGCGAATGATAATTATAAGGAATTTTATGGTAAAAATCGTTTAAAAGAAACAATCAATGAAAATAAAAATAAAAAATTAAACGATATACTAAACGAAATTACCAAAGACATTGATAAATTTTGCAATAACAGCGAACAATATGACGATATAACAATGCTAATTATCAAGTATAACGGGTGGGTAGAAAATGAATAGTAAAGAACTTTTCAAATCACCAAAATTTATCGTATTAATATCCATGGCGATAAATATAATGCTTATCCTAATTGGATATATCTGGTTTGATAATAATTATATTCATTTAGAATTATCCGCTTTACTTATATTGAGTTTATTATTAGGTCCATATGCAATATTAGGATTCAGCATAGTTGAACTTCTATACTGGATTTTAGTCTTAGGCATGAGTGATGCAACAGTTATCATATTAAGTTTATCATCCATATTTGTATTAGGGGTAATGCCTTGGAAATTATGGTACATGACAAAATCTAAAAGAGGTTTTGAAATACCTAATATGAACAGTTTTTACAGCTTTGCTAAAATAATTATTATTGTATTATTCATGATTTTGCAAGCATACATATTCTCTCATCAAATATTTAATGAAACTTTCGGCTTAAGCCTTGAAACTTTTTACATGATTTTTATATTAGGATTAATCCTGCTACTATTGGGTATGGGAGTATTTGGAATACTAAATATTGCAGTATATACTCCAAAACAAATTAAAAAAGTTATGCCAGATCGATTATATGATTTAGCATTGGTAATTGCAATAATTCTTTCCATAGCCACATTGAATAATCCAAATAATCTTTGTTTATTTTTAATTTTAATATTGTACGCAATATTTTTAATTAAACCACTTAACAAAGATGTTTTTAAAATAAACAATATTCAGAAACTTACAATATTCTATAAGGCATTTATTTCAATATTCATTATTTTAATAATAATCCCTACATTCCTGTTATTATCATTAACAGGACTTGGAATTTACGAACATGGAAATACATCTGAATTTTTAAATTATTTGGTTCTTTTATCAGGGTTCTTCTTGGCAATTCTAATACCATTAGTTATTTACATGTACTTTTTGGAAAAACAAGTTATAAACCCAATCAATCAATTATCTGCATATCTATTTGAAGAGATAAATGATGATGATGTTGATTTAGATAATCTAGTTAATAATTTAAATTACATTACCGTAAATAATGAAATAAAATCATTATCCGAATCCATGCTCAATATGGAAAAAGAATTTGTGGATTACCGTGAAAATTTGTTGGATGTAACTAAAGAAAAAGAAAGATATGAAACAGAACTCAAATTAGCTCATGAGATTCAATATTCAATGATTCCAACTGATTTCGAAAAATTCAATGAAAATAATAATCTGAGTCTTTGGGGATTTATGAAAGCTGCACATACTGTTGGTGGAGACTTTTATGATTATTTCAAAATCGATGAAGACAATATTGGATTTGTAATAGGTGACGTTAGTGGAAAAGGAGTGTCAACTACATTAATCCTAGTAAAAACTATGACATTAATCAGGGATTATGCTACATATTATTCAGATTTATCCGATGCATTATATGAAGTTAATAACGAACTTTGTAAAGACAATGTTAAAGAATTGTTTGTTGGTTGTTTACTTGGAAAACTTAATGTAAAAACCGGAGAATTATGTTATGTTAATGCAGGGCATAGAAAACCACTAATTAGGCAAAATGATAGTGATTTTGAATACTTAAATGAAAAACCAGGATTGCTTTTAGCCGGAATGGAAAATATAGATTATAAAAAGCATACCATTCATTTAAAACCTAATGATACATTATTTTTATATACAGATGGAGTAACCTATGCAAACGATGGGAATAATAGACATTATGGAGAAAGAAATCTGCAGAAAATATTAAATCAAAATAAGGATAATGAATTAAACATTATCATAAAATCCATTGAAGATGATATCAACAAGTTCTGTAACAATAAAGAATTATCTGATGATATAGCAATGCTTATCATTAAAATGAAAGAATAAAATAATCCTAAGGATCCATTCTATGCCAAAAAGATATATAACTTATCTTTTTTCAAACAACAATCAACATACCATATAATAAATAACCAAATTTTATAAACTCAAAATTATAAATATTATTAAAAATATAGCTATCTTAAAACAAAATTAAAAGTTTAAATGAACTTAATTAATAATTATTTTTTTGATTTAATATGAAAGTATTCTACAATAGCATAAAGATGCAGTAAGATATGGTCTAGCCGATAAGCTTGCAATCTTAGTAATTGGAGGGATAATGTTTTTAACTGCATTGGACCATAGGTTTTTTGATATACCATTCCATTATTCCAGCATATTAATGTTAATCGTTGTGGGTTATGGTTCGTTCATCTCATGGTATGCGATTAATGGCCAGGACAAACATCCGAGGCTCAATAACATTAAAAAAATGGCATGGGAAGGATTTAAAAAGTCTTGTATTATAGTGGCCTATTCCATATTTCTAACATACGTAGGACATTATGGAAAAGAATTCCTATCAAGTGGAAATTATTTGTTTGGCATAATCTTAACTGTCCTTTTCCTTCTAATCTATTTAATGCTGATTGGAGGATTATTCAATAGATATCTAAACAATGGAAAGTTTTTAAAAGCATTCGACCTCGTGGAAATTATTAAATTATTGTTAAGTTTCGACACTAGAAACTTTATTAGGGTTTTAATTGCAGTTGTCATTTCACAAACATTTACAGTTTCCGTTTTTATTAAAATTATCCCCGAAATACCAAGTCTGGAGTTGTTACTTACATTCGCATTCTTCTTTTTAGCACCATTCCTGTACATGGCAAACAAAAGGTTAGTCGGGCTTCAAGTCAGAAACTTATTACACTAGCCATCATTTGACTTCTTTAATTTCAAGTTCAACAATTATTATTTTTAGATACTCATCAAATACATTTTTAACATTATTGTGCAAGAATTCTCTGGCTTCTTTAAGCTGGAGAGGAATTGCACTTTAAGGGTATTTTGGATAATTTATTTTTTTTTGAAATTTTGAGTGTTGGCAGAAATTATTGAGCTTTAAATTTAATTCAATTTTTATCCTATTTTTTCTATTTTTATTAAATTTTGTTCAATTTTAATTTGTGTAAATTTTTTTCCATGAATACTTACTATTTTTTAAATTAATCCTCTTGTTGCAGGTAATTTAATCTAATTTTTTATTAAAATTGCTAATATTTAATTTTAATACTATATTACTAATTATTCTAACTATAAGTTATTTAAATCTATTTATATTAGAAATAACAAATATATAATTAATTATAGTTAAATCTATAATTATTTAATCCAATATGGGAGTTTTTAATTGATATGATTTTGAATAACTATATTTTGAGCGATAAAAGCAGGGAAATAGAAGAAATGGAAGATGAATTTCAACTAATGTATCTTGCATCAACAATCGTTGATGGTACTTTTAATTTCTTTAAAATCGAACGAAAAATTTCCAATGTTGGAAAACCACCTTTTGACCTCAAAGATATGATAAAACTAATTTTTTATGGATATATAAATAAAATAACAAGCACTGTGGAACTGGCTTATAATGCAAAGTACAATCACTTGTATAATTTAATTTCACATGCCATAGAACCAAGTGACAGAACAATACGTGATTATTGTAAGTATTTTCAATCAATTTACCAATTAATTATGAGTTTTATCCTAATTGTGGCCAATAGAATTGGATTAACAGATTTTGAACATATTGCAATTGATGGAACAATAAAAAATGCTTACAATTCTTCATTCAATATAATCAAAGAAAAGGACATTAGTTTATTAATAAAGCATTATATGGTCGAAGAATTAACTAAAGATGAAATTAAAAAGCTTAGACGAACAGCACGAAAATTTTTAGACGATAAATCAAAAACTGATGAAGAAAAAATTGAAATTCTTTTTCATTGGTGGCAGCTGTTGGATTATTCTGGCCAGGTGTCGTTGGCTTTGAATGATCATGATGCTCGACTGATGAAAGTTAAAGATAATGGGCAAAAGTATCCTAAATTTTCATTTAACATTCAATTGGGCACTGATACCAAATCGAAGTTAATATGTGGAGTTAATGCAGTTCAAAATCCCACGGATCATTATCAAATTCCTGCATTAATGAATCAAATCCTCGTTAATTTACAAATTAAACCCCAAAAAATTAGCGCGGATACAATCTATTCAACACTAGCAAATTTGCAATATCTCGAGGAATTAGGTATAACTGCTTTAATTCCAACAAAACAGCAAAATAGAGAGAATTCAGGTAATCTACCTGACAATCCATTTGCTATAGATTATTTTGTTTTTGATGAATATAAAAATGTTTTCATTTGTCCCAATAATGAAGAATTAACTCTTGATGGAGCATATAATGCTCCACAAGAAAAAGGTGGGGGAAATAAAATCAAATTGGTCTATTCCAACTATCAAGCCTGCAAAAATTGCAAATATAAAGGAAAATGCTACACATCTAATCATAGAACAATAACTAGGTATGTTCATGAGGTTACTTACAAAGTTGAAAGATTAATGTCCACTAAAGATGGAATAAAAGACTATAAGTTACGTTCAAAGACTGTTGAAGCACATAATGGGACTTTCAAAAGAATTTACAACTATGATTGCCTTCCAATAATTGGATTAAAAAGAGTTCAAAACCTAATGTTCACAATTGTAGCTTCCTACAACTTAATAAGATTGTTTAATCTTATTAAAGTGAATAAAATGGATTTACACTCAGTAATTAGTTCAATAAAATTCATATCACTAACTTAAAAAAATATTAAAAAAATCTAATGGAGTAAATGAAAAATGTTCAAAATCTAATAATTTCTGCCAACACTCATTTTATAATTGGATTATTACTTATCAAATGCTCTTGATAAAATTCTTTCTATATATTATTATATAATATTAATAGGTAGAAAGACAGTTTATCTTTTCCCCATATTTTGACAAGATGAACTGGGAAAAAATGAATTGTTTTTTTTTTGAATTTTTTGGTTGTGAATAAAATATGTGCGAAAAAGCTTTTATTTTAACTGATAAAATTGAATTTGTCCCTGATAAGGATTTAGAAAGGGAATTTAATTTCAATTTACGTGCTACATGTTATGTATTCAATAAAACATTAGAATACAGTATTTACCGTGAAAACCTCGTCAAAGAATTTGGAATAGGCAAACAATGGAAAATAAACCGCACATACACACAAAAAATAGTCAAAGAATTAAAAAAACAAAAACCATTCCTAAAAAAAGCAGAATCAACATGCATCCAAGCATCCACAGACTGCCTAATACATGCATATGGGGGATTCTATGACCATAGATCAGGACGCCCTAAGTTCAAATCACTAAAAAAGAATCCTGTTGAATCCATCACACTCCGAAACAATGAATACCTTACTAAAGAAGGTATGAAAAAAACTTTAAGATGGGAAGGAAACCGTTTACGCTTAAATAAACTCGGATACATTGAAGTCAAACATAAAAGAGACATTGACGGAATAATCAAAGAAGCCACCATCCTAAAAAAGAACGGCCGATGGTACATCTGCATAGTCTACGAACTAGAAAACATAGAACCAAGAGAAAAATTAAAAGACTCCGGGCTCTATGTCGGCATAGATGTTGGAATAACATATTCCCATAAAAAAGATGTTGTACTTACAGCTCTTCTGGTAACATTTCTGTAATAAAATTTGGAGTCTATGCTTAATATAAATTTGTATGATGATGGATAGTTCATAGTGACTATTTGCAATATTCTCAATTTTTGATTGAGCATATTGGTATGTTTATTGAGCAGTTTTTAATTAAATTTATGATTGATATTTTGACTAGTTTTTAATTTTTTTATCTTTTAATTTTCAATCTTTTTAATTATTCATTAAAAGTATATAAAGAAATTGTTTCATTATTTTTCACATTGGTTTTTGATGGATATTGTCAATGTTATCAATTTTTGATTAAGCATATTTAAGTTTTTATTGAGCAGTTTTTAATTATATTTTCGATTAATATTATTAATAATAAATAAATAAAATATAATTTAATTAATCTTATTTTTAATTATTTATTGAAATTATATAAAAGAAATTTATAAATTATTGATAATATGGGTCTTATAACTTTTTTCCATATATTATCAATTTTTTCAAAATTTTTACAAAATTTAAATTAACTTCTTAAAGCGTTATATGTAACATAACATCCAT
>Ga0129307_1002040_pt1 | contig 17984 bp, 19 predicted proteins | sample P1105metagenome_FD_94437 | JGI IMG/M metagenome (GOLD analysis project Ga0129307, IMG submission 94437) | Capybara group fecal microbial communities from Wisconsin, USA - P1105 metagenome | ecosystem: Host-associated > Mammals > Digestive system > Large intestine > Fecal | place: USA: Wisconsin... | reverse complement strand
TTTGGCAGTCCATAGTGATTGCCCTCCCTTGGCAAATGTTGTGTGGTAACTCCATTTTACCACAGGGAGAAAAAATCACTATGGATTTTTTCAAGTGTCCAACTTGATTTTACAATTAACCCGATTTTTTTTATCAAACGTATTTCGCAGTATGCGTTCATAGTTGTAAAAACAGATGTTATAGAATTTCTTCCAGGCATCCTCCCCTACTTCCCAGCGCGTGAGGTGATCCGACAGCTCCTGGTGCACTCGCCCGTAAATTTGAATCAAGTTTGGGATATAACGGTTGTCTAAACTTTCTCTGTCTTCACGAACGTAATTATAGAGCGGACGAGAGAGGATGACGATTCCCGTATTTTTCTCTGCGTCTAGGTATTTTAGATTAAAGATCAAGTCCTCTCCCAGAGAAATATCCTCTGGAAATATAAGTTCATTCGCACTGATGACTTCTTTCCGATAAAGCTTGTTGCAGGGCGATGCGTCCATCCACAGTTCATGGAGTGTCATAATATCACATCGGTCAAATATTTGTATGGATTCTTCCGATACAAAATGGGGCTTTTTGATATAGCCATGAAGAACCGTTTGAATATTACACCAAATATGTCCATATTTTTCTTGATAGGTCTCCGCTGTATCCAGTAGTGTCTGAATATAGTCCGGCTCAACATAATCGTCACTATCTACAAACAAGAGGTATTTCCCTTTTGCCTCCAGGATGCCACGGTTGCGGGCCGCGGAAACGCCTCTGTTTGGCTGGTGGACAGCGAGTACTCTGCTGTCTTGCTGCGCATATCTCTCACACAGTTCCCGGCTCCCATCCGTTGAACCGTCATTCACTAAAATAAGTTCAAATTCTATGTCACGCTTGCTTAATATGCTGTCCGCACACCGGCACAAAGTATTTTTCGCCTGATAAACTGGAACGATGATAGATAGAATCATGTAGCTCCTCCGGCATCATCCGCTAATTTCTTTTAAATTAATATGGAAAGCCTTAATGCCCTAGATGTAGCGCTGCTTTCAGTTTCTTCCCGGCTTTCTTCCCCCAGTATACAAGCCCAAGATCCAAAAAATCATATGCAAAGAACGTATATATCTGACTCCCTTTTCCCTTCCGCTTGGACAAATAATTAATTATTTTAGGGCTTCGCACTTTACATTTCAATGCCCAGAGCCACTTCTTTTTCGTTCGTTTTTTCATATGACTGCGTAAATTATCCTCTACCCAGGAGGCCAGATACAGGTGATGAATTACTTTTCCGGTGTCTTTCATTCCCAAAAATAGCACATTCTCTATGACCACAGTATCTGCTGTAGGTTGAAAGTCAGGCAAACATTTTCGAATGGTTGCCGTGTTCAGTTGTACGCATACATTTCCCTCGAATGGAATGTCTTTATAGTCTTCCAGGAGCTGTCCGACCAGCCAATGTCCAGCGACTGCACCAAATCCCAGCCCGGTTGCGATAAAATTTACATCGTTTGAGGCAAACCAGCAATCATAAGGTAAAAATCTATCCAATGGTTCCAGCAGTTCTACGTCTGTATCGAAGTAATATCCACCATAAGTATAAATTGCCCACAGCCTGGCCACATCTGATACAAAAGCCCACTTTTTTTGTGCATACGCTTCTCGTGTAAAATTGCAAAAATTTATATCAAAGTTTGTCTCATTGATTTCTACTATTCTCCATTCCCGTTCTGGGCATACCTTCCGCCAGCTCTCCATACACATCTCGATTTCTTTACTTTTCTGGTTGTGCCCAAACCAACAATAATAGATCACCTTAGGAATCATTACGCTTTCTCCTCTGTCAGAAAGTACTGATAAAACGTAGGTTCACCGGTCGGTGTATGCTCCGCATAATTCTCTCGCCAGGAGAGCTTAAAAAGCACGGTATCCGATGCCATCAGAGCATCCCACTTTTCCTGGATAAACGGCTCATTCATACAGGCAGCCAGATCGTCCCGCCGCAAATTGTTCTCCGGCAATTTGTCGATCTCATCCCGGAGAATCGGAAAGCGTTTATATGCGGCATCAATGACATAGTCCATGAACAGATAATCTATTGCCGCATTTTCCCGCTTCCAGTACTCCAAATAAAAGGCCGTCATCAATGAATAGAAGTATGCCTCCGGCATTCCCCCAAGCACAAAGGAGGTCCACCGATATCGTGAGATATAGCCTCCTTCCCGAACCGCTCCTTTACAGGAAAAAAACGACCTCTGAAAATACCAGTCCGGTACAGGCTTTGTGCATAAAATTGTGGCATCCAGCCATAGCCCTCCATAATCTTTCAGCAACATCATGCGGGCAATATCCGCAAAGTGGGCTTGGCCGATTGCGCCATGTCGATATTTCTGTAAAATGCCCCTTGGAATACTCAGATACCTTCCTATATTTTCTTCCGTCAGCAAATTCACCGGATGTCCATTGGCATTTTTTCGGATGCTTGCGATGCACCGCCGCACCAGCTTCGGCGCCTGCTCCTCTCCCTGGAGCCAGCAGACCCAGATCGGAGCCGGGCCGCTGCACTCCTTTTTTTCTGGGGGAGTCCACTGCCGCGCAAATGTTTCGAAAAAAGCGCCATAATTTTGATCCAGATAATCAAAAATCGCAGCATCCCGCCTTTTTGCCGCCCACCTCCCCACAGGTTGGAAAACCGGCCCTCGCAAAGGGAGGTCACAAAGTGCATGGGCAACGGCCAGTGCAGGAGTAAAGCAGGATACGTCCCGCCGGAGATCACACTTTACCTTTCTCAGTGTACGATATATCTTTTGGGTGAGACCGGCCATTGCCCACGCCTCCTTACAATTTCTTGTGCAGGCTTTGGTAAAGTCCCGCTGTCGCGGAAACAGAAGCCCGAATCGCCAAAACCCGGGCCGCATTTCCTGCCGAACAACCCCTCAGGTCTGTCAGCTTCAGTCCGACGCGCCGCACATACTGCCGCACTCGTCGGCGGCCCTCGCCTTCCGGGTCCACTTCCGGCTGATCGATGAGCTGGCGGTAGTGATACAGGCAGGCCGCCAACTGGTTCCGTCGCTCCTGCGGAAGAAGCTCCGGGTACTTTTCTTCCAGAAACGAGAGCCGCCCCTCCATGGCCTCCAGGATGTCCAGCCGCCGGAGGCTATAGACCCCCATAATACTGTCCTGCCGCTGGCGGTAATGGTACATCGGCGCGCTGAGCACCGATACCCGGTCTGTCCGGTCCAGCACCCGGTAGGTAAAAAACTCGTCCTCATTTGTTTTGCCCGCCGGAAAAAAGAGCTTATCCACTACCGCCCGGCGATAAAGTTTGTTCCACACCGTGGTCCGCACCATACAGGTCTGAATATACGCCCGCATGATGGCCCTACGGCCTGTATAAAGCCGGTCCTCCAGAGGATGGGGGACCTCACTGCGTCCACCCGGGTATTCCCAGGTCACTCCGCAGGCCGCCAGATCGGCGCCGGTCTCCTCCATCTGGTTATACAGGCGCTCCAGCATGTCGGGATCGACCCAGTCGTCGCTGTCCACAAAAGCAATTTCTTCTCCTCTCGCAACCGTCAGTCCGGCGTTTCTGGCGTCGGAGAGTCCCCCGTTGGGCTTGTGGATGACCCGCACCCGCGCATCCTTCCCGGCCCAAGCATCACACAGGGTGGGACATCCATCCGGCGAACCGTCATCCACCAAGATGATCTCCACATCCGTATACGTCTGCTCCAGCAGAGAGCGGACGCATCGATTCAGATAAGGCTCCACCTGATAGACCGGCACAATTATGCTGATCACAGGCCATCACTCCACGTCATATTTATGTGCCGCACCTGTCGCCGTATCATACGCCTTCCGTACCATGCGGTACAGGGGGCGGGCATACAGCGCCCCCAACGCCATGCAGCGCAGCTTTGCCGGGAGCTTGTCCAGCTCTCTCCGCACGGCGTAAAGTTTCTTTCGAGCCGATGAGGCGATTTCCGGGAATTGGTCTTGTGTGCAGTTTCCTGTCAGTACCCGAACATACCGCTCCAGCGCCGCCCCGTGAAGGCGATCATTTCCCATCGTGTCCTGGTACAGCCGCTCCATGACCCGCTGCGGATCTGAAAACTTATACCCCTGGGGCCGCGAAGTTGCGGCAGATCCCCGTCGAATCATATAATGATATTTACACTGATCGGTGTAGATTGAACGATCCGCATCGGAAAACAGGATAAAGTTCATCAAAAGATCCTCGTTGATGCGAATGTCCCTGTCCAGTGTGGGCCGTGTCAGCAGGCTTTGCAGCAACTCGGCCCGGTACAGCTTATTCCAGAGCCCTGGTTCCACAAACTTCCCGCAGATCAGGTCGTAAAGCCCTGTCTCCCGATCCTGCTCCACGGTACGCCCGGTATTATAGTACCAATCCACCCGACCGTTGGGAAATACCATCTGATAACCGCAGTGAGAAATATCAGCCCTATGCGTTTCCGCCTGCCGGAACAGCAGTTCAAACATGTCCGGCTCCACATAGTCGTCTCCATCGGCAAACCCGATATATTCCCCGGTCGCCAGCTTCAGCCCTGCGAAGCGGGCGCTGGTAACGCCGCCGTTTTTCTGATGGACCGGTATGATCCGCCCCTCCCGCTCCGCATATGCCTCCAGAATCGCCCCGGTCCCGTCTTTAGAGCCGTCGTCCACCACAATGATCTCCAGATCGACGTGGGTTTGTGCCAGGAGGCTGTCCAGGCAGCGCCCCAGATAGGGGGCGATATTATAGGCCGGGACGATCACGCTGATCCTTCGTCCGCCCATCAGTCGATATACCCTATGCGGCCTGAGAGCTCGCTTTTCATCTGTTCCCGCTTCTCCATGGACACGTCCCGCCGGAGCGTATACTCCTCTCCATAGCACGGTGCATGCGCCATACGGGCGCACTCCTTCTCCAGATATGCCTCCGTCGTGCAGAGGACCCGCGCCGGACAGCCCGCAGCCACCATACCGGCCGGAATATCGTGGGTCACCGTGCTGTTGACGCCGATGATCACATCATCCCCGATGGTCACACCGGGCAGCACCACAGAGGACGCGCCAATAAACACGTTGTTTCCAATGGTCACACGCCCGATCTTGGTGTATCCCAGCGCCGTTTTGGTACTGGCATCATGGCAGAGGATGTGTACGCCGGGGGCCATGGTCACCCGGTCGCCGATGTCTATGAGCCAGCAGTGAGACGGGTCCAGGATTACGCCTTTCAGCCGCTTGAAATCCTTCCCGACATGCATCCCCATGGAGACCAGCCGTTCTGTGGTGTGCTCCCCCCTGAGGCGATAGACAAATTCTTTTAAGGGGTTCACCTGTACGTCCACCCTTCCTTCATGCTACTCATTACTGCGCCAAATCATATTTTTTGCCTTTTTTATTCCTTTTTTGCAGAACCATATTCCGCCATGCTCTAAAAGGTCGTAGGCAAGAAAACAATAGATATGGTATGCCGTTTCTCCAAGATGCGCTTCTATCCATGCCAGTCTCTTGGGCTCACGAAGGTATCGCTTTACAGCGCTGTCGTGGTAAATATACGGCATCCCCATTTTTTCCTTCGGCGTGTCCGTCCAACTCGCCGCCGAATGATGGCGGGCAAAATAGCTGTAGTCGTTATGCGATAAAATCAGAATATCTCCTAAATCCTGTGTTGTGCCGTCCAGTACCAGCTTGGCATAGCGGCTTTGGAGACTCTTTGTATTGTAGTAGGGGCAGCCCTTCAGGGCCCCCCTCCCCTTGTAAAAGGATCTCCCCGAATACGCCTCCAGCATAGCCTCAACCGCTGGGTTCCCCTGCTCTGCCCCAAATCCAAGCCCCGTAGCAATCGAAATCACGCTTTCAAACGCTGCCCATGCCTTTTGCCTATGCGCATCCAGAGACGCCAGAAGCTCTACATCCGTGTCTAGATAAATTCCACCCTGTTTGTGAATGATATCAAGTCTGGCCACATCAGAAACAAACGCCCATTTACGCTCCCGATAGGCTTCTTTTGTATACAAATTATAGTTTACATCCCAATTTCGTTCGTTCCACTCAACAATCTCCCAGTCGGGGCACCATTTTCTCCAGCTTTGGATGCACGCTTCGATGAGTTCACTTTTCTGTCCGCCACCAAACCAGCAGTAGTGTATTACTTTAGGAATCATTGTGTGGTTTTTTCCTCCGATACATCGCTCGATTTTTCCAAGAACAGCTTCGTAAGCATCTCCTCTACGGCCCGGACCGTCTGCCCCGTGGAAAATCGGCGTCCCCGTTCCCTGGCCTTCTCTTTATAGTGGCTGAGCCTCTCCGGCGCCGTGAGCATCTCTTTCACGCCCTGATACAGCGCCTCTTCGCTGTTTTCTGTGATCACGCCGTACTCATTCTCCCCCAGCATCTCCCGCATACCGGACACCTCCGTGGTGACCACAGGCGTCCCAACGATGAGGGCCTCGGTGGCGGCGGTGGAAAAGCCCTCTGCATGGGAGGCGCATACAAACAGATCGCAGGCTGCTACATATTTATAGGGATTGGTCTGATAGCCCAGGAACGTAAAGGTGTCGGAAAGTCCGTTTTCCGCGGCCCATGCCTCCAGCCCCTTCCTTTGAAATCCCTCTCCCAGAATATAAGTATGTACGGGCAATCCGTCCTCTTCCCGAAGCCTTTTGTGGATACGGGCCAGCCGGTCAAAGCCCTTATTCGGCACGACCTTTCCCACCCCAATCAGCTTGATCTCTTCTTTCTTGCCATCTATCTCGCCTAAAGGTTCCTGCGCGTTTTCTCGGATTACGTCACTTTCTACCGTATTATAGAGCACTTCTACCGGTCGCTGGAGGTGAAAAATACTGTCAAAGTCCTCTGCGACAGTACGTGAGACACAAATTGTGCGGTTAAACCTGCAATAGCATTTCCTCGCCTCTTCAGCACTGCGGAATGACCGAGCGGCATTTTTCATCGTGTGCTGTTCAATATGAACCCAAGATACCAGCTTTGTTCCGTCCCGGGGGCATCCACTGACAATACGGGCGCTGGGTCCCTCCAAATAGGAGACGATGGCATCATAGCGCCCCTTAATATAGTACCGGAATAACCGTTCGGGGGAAAACAGTTTCATGACGTGGCTGTTGCCCGGAAAGGGCCTCTTGTGTCCCACGATCAGCCGGATATCCGGATTCAAAAACGGTTCGTTGACTCCGCCTCCGAACAGGGCAAGGACTGTAACATCGAATTTGCTTCGGTCCATGTGATTGACCAGGTTGACCAGGACCTTTTCAGCTCCCCCCAAGTGCAGATCATGAATGACAAAAAGAACTTTTTTCATTGTTCAAGTCTTCTCCTGGCCCTTTTCCTTACTTTCTTTACGATTCGCTTTGTAAAGTACAAGGGCCCCATATCGATCAAATCATAGACTAAAAATTCATATATGTATTCTCCCTTTCGTCCAAACACTCTTCTAATTCTCAAAAAATATTCAGGATTCCTAAGCCATTTCTTCACTTTGGGATGGCGAGCTGCATTTTCCGCGTTTAGTGTAGCGTCTCTTCCCCCATCCACCCACGTGCCCGTTCCATGATGAATGGAAAAATTCTTCCATGTATCAGTGGGAAGAAACACAACGCCGTCCGAAAATTCTTGTCTGCGATCATTTCTCCGAAAGTCAAAGTAATACTCTTCCAATGCCTCTGTTTCAATCTGAGTGCATACTTGCGCAAATACGCCATGTCTCAATTCAAACTCCATACTCTCATATCTGTCAAGCAAGTATTTAATTACTTGGCACCCTGCTTCTGCCCCAAACCCAACACCCGTGTTTATAAATCTTTCATTTAAAAATAAAAAATATGCTTTGGCGCCTCTCGTTTGAGAAATAAGTTCATCCAACGGAGCGGTCAACTCAACATCCGTATCTAAATAGATGCCGCCTTGCTCATATAACACCTTTAACCGGGCAATATCCGCTACAAAAGCATATTTCCCTGCTTCATACGCCTGCCTGGACCGTCTGCAAAAATTGACATCAAAGTTGGCTTCATCCCATTTCATGATCCTGTATTCCGGTGCAAACGTTCTCCAACTTTCAATGCAGCGCTTTATCAAGGCTGATTTTTCATTTCCCCCAAACCAAAACAAGTGAATAAGTTTAGGTATCATGGATTTTTCTTCCCTCCAATTAAATCCCCCGGAATACATTGCTGCACACAAAATTTCGATCCTTCAGCCGTTTTTTCAGGCTTTGCCACTTCACCGCCGGATACTGGTAATTCAGTACCCGGTACTTCCTGCAATTTCGCAACAGTTGTTCCGGCCGCTGGGGCCCCGGAAGGAACCGGTTGGGCAGGATAAAGTACTCCTCTGCCCCACAGACCCGCTCCACATGCCTCATCCTGCGTTTTTGGAGGTGTACATAGGGCCGCTCCCTTTCGCAAAGCATCCCATCCGCCCAACTGTACTGATACAGCCGACCCGCCTTCCACCGGAACACGCTGTTATCCGCTGTTTCCCTGATGTACCGCTTTGCCGCTTGATCGTACCACACCAGCCGAAACGAGGTATAGTAGGGGTCGACATCCGCGCCAATGGCCTCAGCGAGGAGGGGCCAACCGTGGCATGCATAGCTTTGATTGATATTCCCGGGCATCCATTCGTCAAAGCCGCAACTTCCAGGCGTCGAAAATACTTCCCGATACCGGGATGCCCCGTTGATGGGCTCCATAAATCTCACATTGTTTTCCGGCTTATTCCGATACAGAGTAAAGTGCCCCAACGTATACAGCTTGTCATATCGCTCCAGAAGCTCGGGCGTGACAAACCGCCCCAGCTCTCCAAAAATCTGGTCCATATCACAGTGACCCCAAAAATCAAATCCACTCAGATATGACTTAAAAAGGTATCCGTACGCACATTTATAATCGCACAGCTTCTGCGGCGTCTTTAAGGAGATCGGAAAGTCAAACTTATTCTGGATGAGCTCACGGCATCGCTGGAACGTCATGGAGATAATTTTTACATTGTTCGGCAGATCGCACGGGACACCGGAATCGGTCAGGATCAGCCATGTATAATCGGGGTTTGCCGCACATGATTGAAAAAACAGGGAAGCATATTCGGGAAAGGCGCCAAAATAGGGGAGTACCATCGCAATTTTCACGTCTTCGTCCGCCTCCTGATCCAAAGATACAGCGCCAGACCCATTGGGGCACAGAGCAGGGTCAAGCCTTTCCTGGGCGTGTGTGAAAAGAACGCCCAATCCCCTGCCAGCAGACTTTCCGCCACATAGTGGATTGCGGCGTTGGCACGCAGGCGCAGGGTCGGGGCATACTCCAGCACAAACTTCCGCTCGTCGCAAAAGCCTTTGGGATTGCGGACATATTGAGACAACATATGGTTTGTGCTGCCATCCTCCTGATACTCCACCACACAGACCGGTCGGTTATAAACTAAAATGGCATTATCCCGCTCGATGCGGTGCTGCTTATAGTAAAGGCTGTAATATTTCTCACCGGGAAACTCGGGAATAGGAGGATATCGGTTGATCGCCGCGGTTACACCAATGAATTTTTTGTCCCCTCGGTTGTGGAAGACCTTCTTCTTCCCGTCCGTACCGACATAGTGTACCTCTTTATAGCCCCAACCTTTGAATTCCTTCAAATCGTCTGGAAAGGGCAGGCCGACAATCCTGCCATCCTCAAAGCGGTCCAGTGCATAAATCCCTCCAATGTCCTCTCTTTGATGTTCCCTCCAGAAGGCCAGCAGCTCTTCGATGGCGGTATCCGTCAAATAGTCGTCAGAATCCACATTAATGCTCAGTTCTGTGTCTATTCTCGCGTAGGCGCAGTTATACCCGGTATGCATTCCGCCATTTTCTTTATAGAGATACACGATTTCAAACCCATTTTCTGCCCTCTGCCAGCCCTCCACGATATCCTTTGTCTGGTCGGTGGACCCATCATCAATAATAAGCCACACAAAATCTTTGCAGCTCTGGCGGCAGAGGCTCTCATAGCACCGATGCAGGCAGTACGCCCGGTTATAGGTTGGGGTGAATACCGTAATGGCCGCCATATTCTCCCTACTTTCGAATTGCTGCATAGCCCCTGCACAAGAGGCACAGGGCCCGATATCCCAAGAGCCGGTCCACTACATACAGCAGCTGCACTTTTCGACTCGCCGCATTGTAACGCAGAAGCCACCGCTTTTCCCGCATCTCCTGCACCAGTCCGCGCCCCTCCGGCCCGTTGACTGAGGGTGCGCACACCAGGAAGGTGCCAAATTGGTAGGCCACATAGCTCCAGTACAACTCTTTTATCGCCGTGCTCGCTCCCATCTCCTGGGGCAATCGGAGGCACAGCTCTATATTTTCCTTCAAATCCCGCAGGCTTTTCAAGTTCATTGTGCGGGTAATGGAGCCCGTTCTCTGCCGGTATCGGTAAAATCGGCAGGCGCTGAGGCCGAAAGACTTCGCGGCCAGCGCCAAGCGTGCGCACCAGTCGATATCCTCTGAGGTCACGCCTTCCCGAAATCTGAGGTCGCACGAGGAAAACAGCTCCCGCCGAACCGCCTTGTTCCAGGCACAGGCGGTATAACAGCCCTTTTGAAGCAAGTAGCCGAGCTGTGCCTCCCGCCCCGAGGCCGGGCACCTCTCTGCGATGTCCGGGCCGATCCACCGCCCCCGCTCCGCGCCATTGGGTTCATACCATTTGGAAAAGCCGAATACCACCACATCCGATGTGAGCTGGGGGATCAGCCGTGCAAGTCCCTCCGGCTCCGCCCAGAAGTCATCTCCGTCCAGAAAGAGGATATACTCTCCTGTGGCCCGGCACAGTCCGGCGTTTCTTGCGGAGGATAGCCCTCCGTTTTCCTTGTGCATCACGGTGATCCTGGCATCATTCTTTGCATATTCGTCACAAATGACACCGCAGCGGTCCGGCGATCCATCCTCCACCAAAATCAGTTCCCATTCCCGGTGAGTCTGGCACAGTACGCTCTCAATACACGCCCGCAGATAGCGTTCCACCTGATAAACAGGGACAATGATGGATACCTTCACTTTCTCATCTCCTCTATACCAGCCCCGCTATGAATGCAAAAAAGGAAACCCCGTGGTACGTGAACCCCCAGTTATCATACAGGAAAAACACCAGGAAGCATGCCGTGGCACACAGCTTGACCAGCCTGGCGGAACGGCGTTCAAAGATCTGATCGATCATCCACGGGAGGCTACACGCCGCGCCCAGCTCAAAATATGTGGCCAGCCGCCCAAACATATTGGCTCCGTTGACGGTTGCCATGAGCATGAACATAAGGCTGACGATGCTCATATTAATCAGCACGGCCTCCTGCCTCCCCATTGCCGGAAACAGCCGCCGCCGGAAAATCAGGGACATCGCCGGCACCACGGCAAAGACCGCTACCCGCAGGGGATTCATCTGATTGCCGTCAAATACCTCAAACTCCGCCACATGCTTGCCCATAGAGTCCGCATAGGAGAGGAGCGTGCCGATGGAGTCCTCGAAGGTGAGCATCACCGTCACAGTCGCCAGCGCAACAAGGAGAATCCTCCCGCCCCAAGGCTTTCCGGTCAGCAGCGGCAGAAACACAAACAGGAACGCATAGGTGTGGAGGAGCCCCGCCAGCGCTACGATGATATAATATTTCGCCCATTTCCGTTCGTTCAGCGCCGGGACCGCCAAGGTCAGCACCGCCATGGCCGTGATCTGTTTCATGGCGGCCATGGAGAATACATAGGCCCCGATTCCAAAGAACAGCCAGAGGCCAAACGCGAAATTTCCGTCCGCGGTATACCGCTGGACAAAGCGGATCAGCAGCACTTCGTTGACTGCTGCAAAGATCAGCAGATAAATATGGTAGTTGTCCGTGACCGTGCGAATCAGAGCGGTCAGCCCATAAAACAGGGGATTGTGCAGAACATGAAGGTTTTCACTGTCCGACAGGAAGGCCCCGATGGTCTCAGCGCTCTGAAATCCCCGAATATAGGCGGCAGTATCATTGTAATCGGTCCGCAGCCCGGCGAAGAGGGAGAGGATCACCACTATCGCCAGCACAAACAGGTCCCACCGGGGCTTATTCCCCCTCTCACGGATTCCGCCGCCGTACCACTGAGAGAGCTGTGCCAGTACGACAGAGGAGGCACATACCAGAAGCAGCGTGGTCATAAGCCCTCCTCCTGCATCGCTGCGAGGACCCTGCGCACCACGTCGGCGCGGTTAAAACACGCCTCCATATGTACCCGACCGGCCCGGCCCATCTCCTCCCTCCGGATAGGGGGCAGCTCCACGAAGCGGCGCATGGCATGATAAAGCGCCTGGGCGTCGCCGGGCGGGCAGAGGAACCCGTTCTCCCCGTCGCACACCGCCTCCCGGCAGCCCGGAATATCCGAGGTGATGAGGGCACGCCCACTGGACGCCGCCTCCAGCAGTACGTTGGACATTCCCTCATGGTAGGAGGGGAGCACCACGCAGCTCGCCTCCTCATAAAATGGGCGGACATCCTCCTGAAAGCCGTGAAAATCCACCACGCCTTCCCGGACCAGCCCCTCCACCGCCTCCCGGTATGCATCCTCAAAAAAACCCACCATATCGAACCCGATCTCCGCGCCGAAGACCTCCTTTAGGCGCTGGGCAGCCCAAAACAGCTCTTCCACACCCTTTTCCCTCATGATACGGCCCACAAAGAGGAAGCGGACCCGCCCGTTTTCCCTGTAGGGACGCAGGGGGTACTCCGCCAGACTGACGCCCGCCCCAGGGAGCACACACGCCTTCTTCTGCGGGATAATATGCCTTTGAAAAAACAGCGCCGCATTGTCGCTGTTTTCAAAAAATACCCGTCTCGCGCCGCTCAATGCCGTCCGGTACAAAACTGTGACCAGCCGGGCCAGGCCGGGGCGCTGGAACGCCGTGCCCAGCCCCTGGACATTGGCGCAATAGGGGACTCTCATCATCCGGCATGCCAGACCGCCGTAAATATTGGGCTTGATGGAATAGGTCAGCACCAGATCCGGCCGCTCCGCACGGAGCAGCTGCCGATAGGCGCGCAGCAGCTTGAGATCCGTGGCGGGGTTGACGCCTCTGCGGTCTACCGGCGTCTCCAGGCATCGGCAACCCATGCGTTCAAAATCTTCCTCATGCCCCACAAAAGGGGTGCTGATGACCACTTCATTTTCTTCCAGAAGGGTGGAAATGAGCTCCTTCCGGAACCTCCAGAGCATATAGGAGTGGTTTGTGAGCACCAGTATCTTCATCTCGTTTCCTTCCTGTCCCGGCGCTCCATGGCGCCCGTGCCGCCCTCCACCACGCCGCTCTGCCGGAACACGGCCAGGAAGGTGCCGAAAAAGCACTTGAGGTCGATGGCCGGTCCCAAGTGCTCCAGATAATAGCGGTCCAGGGCGGCCTTCTCCTGAATTTCCAGCTCATCCCGGCCGTGGATCTGCGCCCAGCCGGTCAGCCCGGGGCGGAGCTGATGGAGACCGCAGCGGTCCCGCTCCCGGATCAGGTCGGTTTGATTGTACAGGCTGGGCCGGTAGGACACGATGTGAAGGGACCCGGTCAGGATATTCAGGAGCTGCGGCAGCTCATCCAGTGAGGTTTTCCGCAGGACCTTTCCCACCCTGGTGATGTACTGCTCCGGATGCTCCAGCAGATGGGTAGGCTTGTCATGGGGGGTATCGCTCTTCATGGTGCGGAATTTGAGGATGCGGAAGGGACGCTTTCCACGCCCCACCCGCCTCTGGGTGAACAGAACGGGAAAGCCGTCGTCCAGCACAATGGCGATCCCAATGGCCAGCAGCACCGGAGAGAGCAGGACCAGCCCCAGCAGTGAGAGCGCCACGTCGGCGGCCCGTTTGACACCGATATAAAACCGCTGCGCTCCCGTCAGCATATGGGGCGCCTGAGCCCTCTCCTGAACGGCGGCGTTTTCCATTGGAATTCCTCCCCGGCCGCAACTGCGCGGCATTCATTTTCCGCCCTGCCATTGGTAATAGTAATATTTTATCATCTGTGCCTGGGATGTGCAATGGCGCAGCGCTCAATCTCGTCAAAAAGGTCCTGTTTTCTCCTCTTTCCGCGCCTCCTGCCTACAAAACCAACCGCGCCGCGCTCAGCCCAAGGGCAGAACGCGGCGCGGTCCGTCACTGCAGCAGGACCTCCAGAAAGGTCTCCAGGTCCATGTGGTTAAAATATGTTCCGATCTCCAGGTCCTTCAGGGCGGTGCGGATGGCCGCCGCCTCCATGGGGCAGCCCGACAACCTGCGCGCCAACGACTGCGTATCTTCATTCCCAAAATAGTCTCCATAGAAAGCGACGTCCCGCAGGATCCCTTTCTGCACATCCAAAAAAATCTCCAGCTTTCCGCATCCGTCCACCTGCCGGGCCTTGCGGAGCCGGTATGCGGGGGAGGCCCCGTAGTTCCAGCTCCACTGATCATAGCGCTCCGCCTGAAGGGCCCGGATCTCCGCAAGCTGCCCCTGGGAGAGGCGGTAGGGCTGCAGAGCGTACTCCTGGAACAGGAAGTCGCGCAGGGCGGCAAAAAACGCCTCGGTGGAGATGTCTCCGGCAATATAAGGGCGCACATTGGTCACCCTGCTTCGGACCGACTGGATCCCCTTCCCCTCCAGTTTATCCCGGGATACCGTCAGCGCCTTTCCCACCACCTCCAAGTCGGAGTCATACAGAATGGTGCCGTGGTGCATGGTCCGTCCCTGTTTCCCGTACTGGGAATTCCCGGAGAACTTCTTGCCGTCAATGGTCATATCGTTCCGCCCGTTGATCTCCGCATGGACTCCAAAGTGCTCCAGCGCCTTCACAATAGGGCGGCAAAAGGTGGAAAAGTCAAAGGCAGCCGTGGCGCCGCTGTCTACAATAAAGGTAAAGTTGATGTTCCCCAGGTCATGGTACACCGCCCCGCCGCCGGAGAGCCGGCGTACCACCCGGATTCCATGCTCCTTTACATAGGCGGCGTTGATCTCGCCGACGGTATTCTGGTTTTTCCCCACAATGATGGCGTTGTCGTTTTGCCAGAGCATGCAGTATGCATGGGCCCGGTCCAGCCGGTCAAAGACATACTGCTCCAACGCCAGGTTGAATCCGGGATCATGGCTGCCACTCTCCAGATAATACATCATGCCGCATACCCCTCCTGATTTCTGTGCTCCCGCCGTTTTTTGGGGCCGGACGCCGCGTGCGGCATCCGGCCCCGATTGACGTTATTCCGAAGTTCCGCTCTCCCCGGACGCCGGGGTATAGTGGAATGTGATCTTCACCGCAGGTCCCTCTTCGCCCTGCCGCAGGTAGAGCGTGGAGGTTTTCTCCACCTCATTGGCGTCGATATCCGCCGTTTCCGCGCCATTGACGTAGACCATCAGGCTGTCCAGACGATGGGCCTCCGAGAGGGCATCGCTGCTCTTGGCCTGGAACCAAGTCTCTCCGTCCCGGCTGTATGTAAGCGTCTCCACCCGGACCAGGCCGCCCAGCTGGAGCTGTACACCCATCCATTTCCCGGCCTCGCGGGGCTGGCCGGGGCCGTCGGCATCCGCTTCCTGCCCGGTCAGGGCCTCCAGGCCGGAGAGCGCCACGGTATAGCCCTCCTCTGACGCCGTCACAGTCTCCACCCGGAACTTTCCGTCGTTCACCTGCCGGGCCGCACCCTCTGCCAGCACCCCTTCGGCGTCTCTGGTCCGGACGATCAGCCCGGTGATCAGGCCCTCCTCCTCCACGGCCGCAGTGAGGCTCTGGACCATCTCGGCATAGGTCACGGTGCTCGCAGGGCGGAACAGCCCCTGCGAGCCCTGCATGACACCGGCCTGGGTCACTGCGGACACAGCCCCTTCCGCCCAGCCGGCGATCTCCGCCGCGTCGGTATAGTCCGTCTGTCCGCCCGCGGAGAGGTGGAAGGCCCGGTCCAGCATCACCGCAGTCTCCTGACGGGTCACGGCCGCGTCGGGCAGAAGCTGTCCGGTCCCGTTCCCCTGCAATACTCCGGCGTCTACCAGGCGCAGCAGCGCGCCGGAATGGGCGTCCTCCGCCCTGATGTCGGTAAAACGGTTCTCCGCCTCCTGGGTGTAGGTCATCACCCGGTCGATGGCGGCGGCCACCTCCCCCCGGGTCATCACATGCTCCGGGGACATGCTCTGATCCAGCTTGCCGCAGTCCTCCCAGCGCTTTGCCGCCTGTGACGCCCAGGCCGGAAAGTCCTCCGAGGCCGCCGAGGCCGGAAAGGTCAGCATACCGATGCAGAGTGCGGCCGCCGTACAGGCCGCGATCCTCTTATGTCTCATCTGTTTTCGCCTCCAAGAATCGAAATCATGCAGCAGCGGCGCCCACGGCGCGGCCGCCGCGCCCGCCGGTGGGCGGGTCAGCGCGCATGGCGCGCTGTGTGGAGTCATTATAGCACAAAGTTCAAAAAAAGTCTCTTCCTTTTTCTGTTTTCAAGCGCCCCGGATACTTCTGGCTACCGCGCTGACCGCCTCGACATGGGTCTGGTCGAAAATATGGGTATAGACCCTACCCGTCACCACCACGTCCTTGTGCCCCAGCGCACGGCTGATATCCGGCAGCGGGATGTGGGCGCTGTTGGCCACACTGGCAAAGGTGTGGCGCAGGCCGTGGAGAGTAATGGGGGGTAGCCCGTTGACCTCCACAAACGCCTCCATGGCCCGGGTGACCTGATTGGGGTTCCAGGGCCGTCCCCGCCGGTCTGCGAGTACAAATCCGGTGTCCTCGGCCAGACCGGCGCACACCGCCGCGCGCTGCTCCTCCCGGGTACGGCGGAGCAGACGCTCCAGGTCCTCCAGCCCCGCAAAGCCCAGGCTCCGGAGAGAGTTGGGCGTTTTGGGAGGCTTTTCCACCACGGTCCCGCCGGCGGTGGTGCGGGCCAGACGGACGGAGAGCACCTTCTTCCGAAAATCGATGTTCTCCCAGCGCAGGCCGCAGATCTCCCCCCGGCGAAGGCCCAGATACCCGGCCAGCTTGACGATGAGCTCCATCCGCCCGCCCTCCGCGGCCTGGAAGAGCAGCTTGAGCTCCTGCGGCGTATAGTAGAGCTGGCGGGCCGCCCGCGCTCTGGGGGGCTCCACCCGGTCCACAGGGTTACTGCCGAGGATCTCCTGGCGAAACGCCAGCTTTAGCGCCGTGTGCAGCAGGATATGGTGCTTATGCACGGTGTTCGGGCTCAGCCCCTTGCCCTTGATCATCTGCGTATAATACTGCTGGATGCGCAGCGGCGTGAGCTCCCGCAGCAGGACCCGGCCCAGACTTGGCTTGAGGTGGTTCCGGATGATGTTGGCATAGCAGTAGTAGGTGGTGTATTCCAAGTTGGGCCGTACGATCTCCTCCAGCCAGTAGTCCAGCCACGCCCCAACGGTGATGGCCTCGGCCGCCGGGAGCCCCCCCTCCCTGCGCTCCGCCGCAAAGGTTTCGACCGCCTGGACCGCCTCCCGCTCGCTGCGGAAGGTCCTTGTCCATCGCTCCCGCCGCCCGTTCTTTCCGCGCCCTCCGTCAAAGTAGGCGTAGTAGAGCTTCTTCTCCGTGTCATAGGCCACATTCTTTCCTATCCGTTTTCTAGACATCGTATCCTCCTATCGATCTGTGTCTGGGACGTTCCGGCGTCCGTCCCACAGATATCCACGGTTACCAGATGGCTACCCGCCTCCTCGCAAAGGCTTGTGCGGAGCGGTCTTTCCCCCGTATGCGGCAAGATGTCTCCTCCTCCCGGGAAAATAATGAAGGAGGAATTCCACATGAGAAACCTCAAGCGGGCTCTTAGCCTGGCAATGGCTTCCATCATGGTCCTGGGCATGATGGTCGTCGGCGCCGGCGCTGTGAGCTACGACGACTTTTCCGACAAGGACAAGATCGTCAACGACGAGGCCGTCTCCATGCTCGTTGAGCTGAATGTCATCAACGGCAAGGACGACGGCAGCTTTGATCCCGAGGGGATCGTGACCCGTGCCGAGATGGCCAAGATGATCTGCGTCGTCCTCAACGGCGGCAAGGAT
>Ga0129307_1002039_pt1 | contig 17990 bp, 7 predicted proteins | sample P1105metagenome_FD_94437 | JGI IMG/M metagenome (GOLD analysis project Ga0129307, IMG submission 94437) | Capybara group fecal microbial communities from Wisconsin, USA - P1105 metagenome | ecosystem: Host-associated > Mammals > Digestive system > Large intestine > Fecal | place: USA: Wisconsin... | reverse complement strand
TAGAAAAGATGATAAGCGTTGGTTTGTAAAAAAGTTTACAATGGGGCGACAAGACGTCTCATGCAACTTTTTCAGCCTCCTTGTGCATCATTCTCATTCTTTTTCCTTACCTTTGCAGTTCGACAACCATTCAAACAACAAGAAATCATCATCAAGCACCTAAAAAACATACATGGACACGCCTGTTTGAGTCTGCTTATACTCAGCTTGTCAACCTTTCTGCCAACCTTTTCGGCAGAGAGAGCGGACACCGTTGCGGCATTCCCTGAAATACTCATTGAAACAGAACACCTGCCCAACCTGAACGTGGCACGCTGTGGTCACACCACCATCCTTGCAGGCAACGAGCCAATGGTGGTTGGAGGCCACACCACAGGATTCGTGCCCACACCCACAGCCGAGTATTACCATGACGGGCAGTGGCATCTCCTGAGAACAGCGTACTCACACGACGAAGGTTTCGCCCTCCCCATGCGCAACGGCAAGGTGCTCATTGCCGGTGGCCATGAGCAACATCTGGGCATAGGACAAATATTTGCCTTCGAGCTATACGACCCTCAGACGCACACCTTCGAGGGGTATGGCTGCTTAGACAAAAAGCGCACCTGGGCCGAGTGTCTCGAAATGGACAGCGGCAAGGTGATGATAAGCGGCAACTGGTATGCACGCGACGGCATTGAGTGCTACGAGGGCAGCAGACAATGTATGAACGTCAAGGATGTCTCTGTTGCGCGAACCCTACCTTATATCTTCCGCACGGGACGCGATGATGCCATTATCCTCGGTGGCATGGACGAACATGGAAATCCTTTCGACACCATTGTCATCGACCGCCTAAAGGGTGATGCCTTCACGCTGCCCTTCTTTGAACAATGGAAACCGCTGCGCCATTTCATCAAGGCGGAGCACCGCAGTGCCGACAGTTTTGTGGGCGATGAGGCCACCGGCCAATACGACTATCTGATGACCGTGTGCGACAAGGATGGACAGGTGGCCGTCGCACGGGTACACAACGGGCACTTCTCCATTCTGCCCACTTCCTGTCCCATACCCACCAGCAGCCAATTCGGGACGATTAACTATTTCACCACCGTCATCGTTGACCGCCAGGTCCAACGCGGCTATATTGTAGGCAATGGCAAGGACCATGGGCGGCTTTACGTGCTGGCAGTGGACTATGCACACCAGCCTGCCCCGCTCACGCTCTACTACACAGACCCTTTGGATAGCATAGGGTTGCAAACGCCCATACTGACCCCCGAGGGCAACATACTGATGGCAGGCGGCTTTGCCAACAACAATTTCACGCCGCAAGCCTCAGCGGTGCTGCTGCATGTCTCTCCCGACAGCCCTGTCGCCACTGCATTCCCACCGCTCTGGCTGCCATGGGGAGTGTTGGGTCTGGTTGCCATAGGCATCGTTGCCGCATTCGCACTGCACCGCCGCAAGAAGTACGCCGGAAACGCAGAACCTCCTGTTACGGTAGAATCGGCAGAACCTCCTGTGACAGAAAAATCGGCAGATAGCTCAAGCACTGTCAACGAAATCCTCATGCAACGCATAGTGGCGCTGATGGAGCAGGAACGAGTATTCTTGCGCGGCGACCTGAAGGTGGCCGACGTTGCAAAAGCCCTGCATACAAGTTCACGCTCCGTCTCAGAAAGTATCAAGGCACAACGTGGACACACCTTCACCCAGTTTGTCAATAGCTATCGCATCGAACACGCCAAGCAGCTCATGCGAAGCCATCCGGAGACCAAGATGACCACCATCGCCTTGGATTCTGGCTTCACTAACGAGACATCATTCTTTCGCACATTCAAGGCCCTTGCAGGCAAGACACCCAGTGAATGGATAGCAGCAAACAACTGACAAAACTTGTATTGTCAGTTGATTTGCAAAAATTGTAAGTCTAAGTTTGTTCCTTTTGGGATAAATTTGCAAATAACTCGCCAAAGAACAAACTTAAAACTTACAAATATGAACAAAACATCTAAACAATTCTTCACGACTGTCGCCTTCTTGCTGACCATCGTCATGCCCAACTCAGCGCAGGATGGCAAGGACTGGATTGTTGTCAACTGCGAAAGTCCTGGCACCATAGCCACAGAATTGCAGGAAATCCTTTCCGAAAGGCTTGGACGCATAGCAACGCAGCAAGACTTCCAGGCGGTGGAGTACCTAAAAGTCAACGGTGCGATGGGCCGGACAAATGAGGGAAACGACGCGAATTTCTTTTCCTACACCCTCGGATCCAACAGCGCCCTCAAGGAACTGGATTGCGGCAACGTCACATCCATCGAGGGCGATTTCAGTATTAGAAATCTGAAACAACTGCGTCGAGTGGTGCAGCCACGTACAACGGAGCCCTTCGCATGTTACAGCATGCCAGAACTTGAGGAGATGGTGATGGGCGAAGCCCCCACCAAACTGCCCGACAACTTCCTGTATGACGACCCGAAAATCAAATCCATCGACATTCCCAACACAGTGACAGAACTTGGCTATTGCTGTTTTGAAGACTGCGGACTGGAGAGCGTCGTCATCCCCAACTCTGTGACAACGGTGAGTCTCAGGGTTTTCATGGGCTGCAATAACCTGAGCAGCGTGACCTTGGGAAATGGGCTTACAGTACTGAGGAGCTGGATGTTCCGTAGTTGCAGCAAGTTGCAGCAGATTACCATCCCCAATAGCGTTACCAGCATTGAGAGTTCCGCCTTTCAGGATTGCGACCTGCTCACGCTCACCATCCCCAACTCTGTACGCAAGATGGAGGGTTATGTGTTATCAGGCAACCATCACCTGACCTACGTGAAGTTCCCCGACGAGATTGACGAACTCAGCGGTGGCAATCACCTCCAGAATTGCGAGTGTCTGGAGCAGGTCATACTGCCCAAGAACCTGAAGAAAATCCCCAACTACTTCTTCGATGGGTGCAAGATGTTATCCCAGACCTCCTTCACGCTGCCGGAGACCTGTGAGGAGATAGAATATTGGGCTTTCGGTGTCTGCAAGAGCCTGACCCATTTCACCATACCTTCACATGTGAAGAAGATCGGAGACTATGCATTCAAGGAATCCGGCCTCACATCGTTTGTATGGCCAGAATGGATCAAAGAGATACCCTCCGGATGCTTTTCCAAATGCGAGCAACTGACAAGCATCACCATCCCCGAGAGTGTAACGAAGATCAACCAAGAAGCTTTTAACTATACGGCCCTGCAGAGCATCAAGTTTCCCGGCAGACTGACCACAGTGCCCAACTACGTCTGCGAACACTGCCACAACCTCAAAAGCGTGACCATGCCTGCCGCCCCGACCGTCATTGGCAGATGTGCTTTCGCTAATTGCACGTCGTTGGAACATGTCAACCTTCCAAGCTCACTGACAACCATAGAGTCATACGCATTTCAGAGCTGTCCACTACAAGAGATTGATTTCCCGCCCATGGTAAAGGCATACACGGACAATGTGTTCGAGGGTCACAAGATAAGAAACCTTGTAGTACCGGAGGGAGTGGAGATAATCACCGGCCAAGCCTTCAGCGGCGACGACATGGAAACCGCCGACCTGCCCAGCACGCTGAAATGGTTTGGAGGCTCCCCATTGGGCCATCGCAAGGAGACCCTGAAGAGCGTCACCCTGAGAGCACTTGTGCCACCTGAGGGAAGTGGTTTCAACTTCGGACCGTATGAACAGACCACCCTACTCCATGTACCCGAGGCCGGCATGACAAAGTACAAGCAGAGTTCGACATACGTCAACGAACTGAGAGAAGCGAACATCCTGCCCATTCCCGGTGGCTACGACCCGGGCTACATGGTTGTCTGCTACAAGGACACCATCAAGACCACATCCCATGTCGGGACGAAGAAGCGCGATGTGTTCCTCACCTACAATACCGGCACCAATGTGGGCCGCCTTTACATTGACAAGGGCGCCACGCTCAACATGAAGACCTTCACCCCCGTATGGCGCAACAACAACTATTGGTTCCAGCCTCTATCTTGCACGTTCATCAATCGCGGCACTGCCACCGCCGACGAGATACACGCCATCTACCAAAACGATAGCGGATACGGCACATGGATGTTTATCACTCCGCCCGCCGACATCAAGTTCAAGGACATCGCACCCCTTTACGGCACCATGCCTCTCATGGCCAAGCGCTATGATAGTCGGGCACGCGCCGTAGGCAACCATTCCAATACTTGGGTGAAGGTGGAACCAGACGAGACGATGCAAGCAGGAAAGGGCTACATCCTACGCTATGATGCCACCTTCGAAAAAGATGGGCTTGGACAATGGAACCGTATTGACGAAAGCAATGCGCACATCTATTTCAACTCTGCCCCAAGCGCGAACACCTACCTGCTACGCAACGACGACGTGACATTGCCGCTGGAGGACACACGCGGTGAATTTGAGCACAACTGGGGATGGAACCTCGTAGGCAACCCCTTCCTCGCCTACTACGACATCTTCTATCTTGACAGCGAGGCTCCCATTATCGTCAGGGACGGTTCATCTTACAAAGCCTACAGCCCCTTGGACGATGACTTCATCCTCGACCCGCTCCGTGCTTTCTTCGTGCAGCGTTCCGAACAGTTGACACAGCTCACCTTTGGAGAGCAGGGCCGTCAGCAAACCAAGGACGTCAACCATTCCGCCGCCGACCGCCAGAACAGCCGCAAAGCAGCAAGAAGAGCACAGCTACATGCAGCAAGGACCGTCTTTGACATATCCATGGAAGCCCTCACGGGCTATTCCTCCTCCACTCGCCTCGTCCTCAACCCGAAGGCCACAGCCGCCTACGACCGAGGCATGGATGCTCCGTTCATGGATTCCCACCTCGATGCCAGCGAGCCAATTCCCGACATTTCGCTCTACACCATCTCTTCCGGCATACGCTACTGCATCAATGAGCAGCCGCCAACCACGGCCGAGGTACGCCTCGCCTACACCGCAGCCCAGGCCGGAACCTACACCATCACGGCAAAGGCTCGCCGCGATGACAGCGAGCATTTGCTCCTCTTGGACCTTGACACGGGCACCATGCAGGATGCTGCCGACCCTTACACCTTCGACACAGAGGGCGGAACATTTGAGGACAGGTTCCTCCTACGCATCGGCAACGGAACAACCTCCGTGGAGCAAATAGCCGTGTCACAACAACAGGCACAAACCACTGAGGCTCCTCTCTACGACCTCCAAGGCCGCCGTGTCAGCAACACAAATGCCAAGGGCGTGTTCATAAGAAATGGCAAAAAGGTCATCAAGTAAACACATCATACACCTTATCAGGACATACAAGACCATGAGAAGAATTATCAGCATATGCTGCATGTGCCTCATCAGCGTGGCGCTGTATGCGCAACAAAACCATAGACTGACCTTCAAGTCAGTGCCTGAGCAACTCGTCATCCGCTTCTGTTTTTATGTCAACGACAATAGGACAGACCAGGAAAACGTCTTTGAATATGATGTTCCGGCTGGAGCAAAAGTAGAGGTCTATCCGATGGCAAACGACACCCGTGAGTGGCGTGCCTTGGACTACTACACCTTCAAGGGGTTCTCTTTCGAAAGCGACCCGGTGGAAATATCCCTGTGCAACAACTATACCGACCGCTGGATTTTCACCATGCCGGAACGCGATGTCACCATCATCGAAAATTTCGAATACACCCCTGACGACATTGACAACCCCAATCCCGGCACAAACTCTTGGGATGCGGGTTCCAAGACACTCATCGTGGACGACATCACCAGCAGCAACTTCGACAGGAAAGTCCCCGAGGCCGACCGACCTTTGGTGGAGCGTATCATCGTGAGCGGCTCTTTCTTCACCAACGACACTTTCCACGACCTCCACATCTTTCCCAACCTGAACTGGCTCGACCTTACCCGTACCACGCTCGATAAAGTCAGCAAGAAGGGGCGATGGTCGTCCTACTACTATGACTACTCCAACAACTTTACCAACCTCACCGACATTTTACTGCCTGCAACGGTGAAGTTGTTTGAAGAAGGCTGCTTCGATGGCACCCCGATACAAAACCTCACCCTCCTGGCACTCACCCCGCCACAGCTTGCGACAAGCAATTATTGGGACGGCAAATACCAAGATGAATACAAGGAAGTGGCTTTCAACAATCCCGACATGGTGGTATTCGTGCCTTCCGAGGCCGTACCTCTCTACCAGGCAGACAAATGGTGGGGCAAGTACGACATACAGCCCATCTCCGGAGCTACGGCCAACCTGGTGCTCAACCTCATGGAGAATGCCACCGACGAGTTGCTTGCTCCCTATCGCAACATGACCATCGAACTGGAAAACATCCACACCGGACAGAAGCGCCGCATGATTGCCACCGGGCGAAACACCTACACCTTCCGCTCACTACCCATCAACACGGCCTACACCGTGCGCCTGACAACACCGTTGGGAGGCATTGTCGGCCAGATTGACAATGTCTATGTAGGCGAGGAAGACGCCACAGCCACCTTCGCTTCGCTGCTCACCCCCCACCGTCTGCAACTGAAAGCATGGGCGGACGTGGCCTACGACCCCAATATGAACATATTGAACGTGTCGAAGACCAACGTCGATGATGCTGTTGCCATCACATGGCTCGACGCCGACGGCAAACCGCTCGCACACGGCGCCACCATCGCAGGAGTGGTGCCTGGACAGGAGCTGAAATACATCGTGAAACTACAGAATGTGAAGAAAACCTTCCTTGGTGGGGCCAACGAGATACTGCTGAAGGCGCAATATGTTGCTTCCGACACAGTGCCTTGCACCGTTTCAGGCTCAGAGGTGGAAGACTACTTCCTCCGACTACTGCCACTTCACCGACTCGGCATCCATGCCTACGACCCGCTGGTCAGTTTTTCCTATAGCGAACACCTCTTCACGGGAGGTGCCACGCTGATGGTTGACGGCGAGGCAGTGAACAGCTACAGCATACTGCCGCGCGAGCCATACGTCCACGGACAGGGTGGCGGTGGCAGGCTTCTGCCGGAAGGCACATACATCGTCAGCGTCAAGGGAGACCCCCACGGCTCGCCGCAGATGAAACCGGAAAGCTATGCCCTCCAGACACGCACGGTGTTCCTAAGCAGCGACATGGAAATGGAGTTCGCCATGAAGAAGCCGGCCGGCAACGTCATCCGGCTCACGGCAGAGCGCCAGGCTGCCAGTACCGATGGCGAAGGAAGAATAGACAACGTGCCTTTGGAGGCAGCCAACATCCTCATACGGGATGTCACCCACAAGCGCGACAGCCTCAGCTACAACCTGAGCACGACCTCCACGGGCGGCAACATCATTCTTGCAGACACCCTGCAGGCCGGCACGCAAGTGGAAGTATCGGTGAGCTACGACACGGGCAACTACGAGCCGCAGAAAGCCACCGCCACGGTTGTTCACCCCGACAGCACCATCACGATGGACATGAGGTTCAAGCACAAGGGCAATCTCTTTGTCCGCGTAAACAGCCAGGAGAACCATTACTGGCTTTATGGCTTGCTGTTCGATGCCAAAGGAGAACTTGCCACAAGCTATTTCCAACTGAACAACATAACCACCCTGGAGGACGAAACCAGCGTACAATACCATGGCAACACCATCAACAGCCTCAAGAGCGGAGCGTACAAACTCGTGCTGGTCAACTGGACCAGCCAACAACACAACATGGACAGGTTCCACACCATGGCAGATGTGGAACGGCTGCTCACTTCCGGCAAGAACTGCATGATAACACCCGTCACCATCCAGGACGGAGTGGTCACCAATACCGTATTCGACGAGGTGCCATACGTGAGCGACCTGAAGTTCTTCCTCGACGGAGGCAACTCGCGCATCAGCTACAACCAAGACAACATCGCACTGGGCTTCATGCAAACCGTCAAGGTGAACGTGGCCTTCCAGCCAGCGTTCAAACAGCGCGTCAGCGATGTGCGCCTCACCTTCTCACCACAGGGCGGCATAACCTTCGTCAAGGGATCCATGATGGTCGGACGCGAGGTGAACAACGACTACATGGCGTTTTCCAACAAAGAACTGCCCCTTGCTGACTTTGACAACCAGATACGCTTCTGTGTCATGCCACAGAACGAGGGCGAGGCAGGTGTCGGTGTGCGCGTGTCGTTCAAAGTAGATGGCAATGAATACGACGAGATGCTCCCCTTGTCAATGTTCACCGTCAAATCCGCCACCATCACCGCACCAAAGATTACTTCGGAGCCATCGTTCATGGTACGAGGCACAACGGTGGCCGATGCCGATGTGAAGGTGGTGTGTGGCGACGAGGTGATTGGTCAGGCTAAGAGCAATGCGGCCGGGGAATGGGGAGTGCTTTGCACACTAAGCACCCCGACAAACCTTGAGACCTACGACATCAATGCCAAGATCAAGATTTCAGGAACGGAGATCAACACCAACTCCATCAGCGTGAAGTACGACCAGGACGAAGTGACGCCGAAGACCGTGACGATGTCGTGGTTCAACTACCACCCCGTGCACATGATGAACTCGTCATTCACCTGGGATTACACAACGGGCAAGGCAAGTGCCGCGTCCTACGACTTCAACAACCTCCAAGGCGTTCCCACCGACATCAACTTCGTCATCGACCTGACCAAAAACGACACCACCGTGGTCAAGGCAGTGACACTCACCGTGTTTACCAGCGACAAGAACAGCCGCGACCTGGAGTGCAGCTATCATGACAAACTCGACCGGTGGGTTGCTGTCGATGCTTTCTTTACGTATTGCCTGCCCGTGAACATCCATGTGGAAGTGACGACGGTAGCGCCGAAGAAAGCCGACCACATGACGTTCCGCAACACCATTCATTACAGCCAAGCAGCATACAATGAGTATGTTGACAACTGTATCCTGGGAGAAAACGCATTGTTCGCCTTCTACAAAGATGCCAACGGCCGACCACTAACCGATGCCAACTCCATCGTTCCTGTTGACATTGAAGCCTATGGAGTCCCGACAGCAGCCGGATATACCTTGGATAAAGAGGCCATAGCCAATGGAGGACTGGCCACGATTCTCGAGAATCTCGGTTTCAGCCAAGCCGCATCCATCCTGCGCAAACCTGTTCCCGACGCGGAAAACCCCTATGGTGACGACGACTTCGAGAAATGGCTGGCCGACTGCGAGAAGGTATTTGCCAATCTCGACAAATACACGTCCCAGTATGACATTCCGTCACTGCGTGAACGGGACACAGACTACTCCATCATCAACGGCATGTCGGACAACGTGAAATTCTCCGTACCCGCCACCACATCACACAATGCACTCATAGCCGACGGCTTCAGGTCGATGCTCCTCACCGACGGAACAATGGCTTACCGCAAGGAGATAAGCAACACCCATGTCGCCATCGTCTATCCCAATGACAACATACGCATCGACATACTCAACAATGCCAGCAACTCCCTTCGGGCGATGGCAAATGAAAAAGCAGCAAAAGGCAAGAGATATGATGATGTCCTTGAGGAGGTGGTCCTCTATATTGACAAGATGAAAGAGAACCTTGATGAGTTGCACGGCATCAGTGGAAAGTCTTGTGACATAGGCGACAACATCGACGAACTCTGCGATGCTGGTATGAAGATAGGCGACGAAGTGATAACCAGCACCAGCACCATGCTGAGTTATGGAGCCAGCAAGGGATGGTTCAACACGACAAGAGGCTCTGCCACCATGACCGCCGGATTGAACAAGATGTGTGCTGGAGCAAGGGCTGTCCGCACTTGTCAATGGATCAAGTCGAAGGTAACTTGGCTGATGAACTCCAAAGTGGGTCGTTTCGCAAAGGGAATGGGCCAGTCATTCAGTCTCTATGGTCTTGCCAACGACATCGTTTCCGGTGTAGCAGAACTGACGGAGGTAGTAACATACTATTCTTACATACCACGCCCCTGTAGCGATGATTTGGACAAGGCGGCAGAACTGGGCCGCCATATCGCTGGCAAAGGACTTGTCATAGGAGCCAACTACACGAGAAAAATTGGTTTTGACATCGCAGGACTTCAGACAGAGGTGGCGGCAGCGACCGGTGCCGTTCCTACAGGTGGAATAAGTCTGCTCATGGGAGGATTGGTCAAAGTGGGAATCTTTGCCGGCAACTGGTTGATAGACCAGTTCCTTGACGACACGTGGAAAGATGCCAAACCGGAAATACTCCAGCGCTTGGGCGAGTTGGAGTGCGTGAAGTCATGCAAAAAGAAAGGCACGTGTCCGAAACCTAACAAGCCCGATGATTCCGACGACAAGCCAGGTGGTGGCGACTTCGGCGATACGAACCCCATCATGGACCCCTCGGGCTTCGTCTATGAGGCTGTGGAGACGAATCGCGTGGAGAGTGCTACCGCTACTGTTTACTTCAAGGAGAAGTACAAGGACATGTATGGCGACGAACACGAGCGCGACACCCAGTGGGATGCCGAGAACTACGGACAAGTGAACCCGCAGCAGACCGACATCAACGGTGAGTATGGCTGGATGGTGCCTCAGGGTCTCTGGCAGGTGAAATACGAGAAGGAAGGCTACGAAACAACGTACTCCGAATGGCTGCCCGTGCCTCCCCCGCAACTCGATGTGAACGTGGAGATGAAACAACTGACACAACCGTTGGTGAAGAGCGTGAAAGCCTACGAGAAGGGCGTGCAAATCAATTTCAACAAGTTCATGCAGCCTGAGAGCCTCAATGGAGACAACATCTTCGTTACACGCAACAACCAAAAGGTGGAAGGTACATTGGAGATGGTCAAGGCCCGGGAAAACAAACTCGGGCAGAGCTACACCCCCTCCGTGCGCTTCATTCCGACCACGCCGTTGGCAGCCGGACAGAAGGTGCTGCTCACGGTGAAGAGCAATGTAAAGAGCTATGCCGGCATTGAGATGGAAGAGGACTTCCAACAGGAGTTTGACGTGGAGAAGTGTGTGGAGGCCATCCTCGCCGACTCACTCGTCAACGTGGTCTATGGCAAACAGCGCACCATCACCATTGGCACACAACCCTCCGATGCCGCAGTAGGAAAGAAAATGCTCGTGGAATGCTACTCAACCGACATCGCCACCATCGACAAGCAGGTGCTGACCCTCGACGCACAGGGAGAGGCGCAACTCACCATCCATGGCGAACTGCTCGGCACCACAGCCCTGCGCTGCCAGATGGAGGACGACGAGGACGCTACGGCATTGGTTATTGTCGGCGTGCGCGACTCACTGGGAATCTATGTGTTGGCACCCATCGCTTCGCGCGCCTCTGGCTCCGAGGTATATTACGGCACGAAGATATTGCTATCGAGCAACACCCACGGTGCCACCATCTACTATACGCTCGACGGCTCATGTCCGTGCGACGACAACAACCCTGCCGTGAAAGTGTATGACAATGCCAAGGGCATCATTATCGAAGCAGACAACGTCACCATCAAGGCAATGGCCGTTGCACCCGACATGGATGCCAGCGACATAGAGACCTACACCTATACGCTGCGCAGAAACACGGCCACCTACGACCTGAAGGAAGGTTGGAACTGGGTGTCGCACAACCAGCGGACGGAGATGGATGCCAACAAACTGGTCAGCGGACAAAGTTATGTGGTGGATGGCAGCAATCAGCGCGTCAGCACCATTCAGCCCGCGCAGAGTTATCAGGCATACAGCACCGAGGCCAAGAGCATGACGCTCAGCGGCATCGCATGGAACCCGATGGAGCAGGCCATCACGCTGCAGAGCGGATGGAACTGGCTGGGCTTCCCCATGAACCAGGTGATGACACCTGCCGAGGCCCTGCAGTTTGCACAGGCCGAGGAGGGTGACATCATAGTGGGTCAGGACGGTTTCAGCGAGTACAGCGACGGACAGTGGACGGGGTCGCTGCTCACCTTGGTGCCCGGCAAGGGCTACGCCTACATCTCGCAGAGTGCCAAGGCCTTCTATTTGAACGGCACCATCGTCTCCACGGCCTATCTCATCGACACCAACATCAAGACCCACTGGCCCGTCAACATGCACACCTATCAGAACATCATGCCGGTGACTGCCATCCTTACTGATGGCTCGGCTCAACTGGGCGAGGACTATGTGATTGGTGCCTTCAATGATGACGTGACCTGCTGTCTCGGTGAGGCGCAATGGATTAACGGGCGGTTCCTGTTGTTGGTCAACGGCGAGCAGGATGCCACCATACGCTATTTGGCTTACCACAAGTCCAGTGGCCGGGTTTATGACCTCATAGAAACGTCCCGCTTCCGTGCAACCTGTGTCGGTTCGCGCAAGAGTCCGCTGACGCTCACCCTTGGAGGCGAGAACACGGGCATCACAGAACTGCCATTCAACAAGCGTCCAAACGTATTATATGACCTGCAAGGGCGCCGCGTCATTGGCCAACCCAAGCACGGGATATATATTGGGAACGGAAAGAAGGTGATATATTAAAAATCATCAAGATCTTGCACGAAACGCAAGTCATTGATAACTAATCGTGTAGGAGGTAAACACGCATTGTAGGTGTTTACCTCCTATTTTTGTGTTTGGGAGATTCATCATAGCCCCCATCAAGCGCGCAAAAAACTTCGTCTTTTATTTTGCATTTCACTCACCTTGCACTATCTTTGGCTGTCGCCCAAGGCAGGATGCGCCTCAACAATGAAAACAAAAACTTTGTTATTTGTTTTGCATTGTCTTCGGCTTTCACTACCTTTGCTATCGCGAAGATAGGCGGCGGTTCGGAAATGAAAATAAAAAACTTCGTCTTTTATTTTGCATTTCACTCACCTTGCACTATCTTTGCATCAAGATTGCGAAATTAATCAAAACGAGCAAGAAAGATGGGTGAATTTTTCAAGAGTTGTTTCAATGGCTTGGTGCGCAGCATCGTGCCTTGGTTTGCGTTCGGGGTGCTCATTCCGATGGTGTTTTTCGGTTTCCATCCCTTTGAGCCCTTTGTGTTTTTTGCCGGGGTGATGTTTGCTGTGGCCCTGTTTTTCATCAACAAATGGGGTAAAGGAATGCCCGCCGCGAAGAAAGCCACCTCTGAAGCCGAGGCGGCCGGTGAACACTTTATGGACATCCATCCCACCGACGAGAACAAGGAAAGTCCGGTGAAACGCTTCAAGAACAAGTTTTTCACCAGGCTCTTCACCACGCTCATCTGTGCCAGCATGCTCAGTTGCAGCTACCAGGCTATTTACAATAAGGTGAAGGACCGCGGGCGCACCGTCGCCGCGAAACCCTCCGGCGAGAGCCGCGAATGGGAGGCGAGCACCATCACCCTCCCCTACTTGGAAGACTCCACCCTGTATGTGAGCAATAACGACAGCCTGCTCTCCCCCACCACGGTGGACAGCCTGAACACCCTCCTCCACGCCATGGACAGCGAGTTGGGCGTGACGCCCGCCTTCGTGGCGTGCCACACTGTGAAGGAAGGCAACACCTACCGCGTCGCCGTTGACCTGATCAACGAATACGGCCTTGGCAACAAGACCACCACCAAGGGCGTTTGCGTCGTCGTTGCCTACGACCAGCACTCCTGCACCATCGCCCCCACCACATCGATGGAAGGCGAACTCACCGACGCCACCTGTGGCGAGATGCTCAACCGCTACGTGCAGCCCTTCATGAAAATAGAGCAACCCGACAGTGCCATGCTCCACCTGGCAAACGGCATGCTGCATTACCTACGCTCCCAGCAACAAGGCAAGGGGGAGTTTGTCACCGCCACACCAAGCAGCAAGGGCTGGCTGAGCACGCAGTCGGGCGTCAACGTCATCTGCATCTTCCTGCTGTGCATGCTCTTCGGTTACCTCGATGCTGAAAACAAGTGGACAAAGCCCGCAAAGCCTCAGAAACTGGTGGAGCCACACAACAACTCCGAAGACTCCAAACCCAACCATCTGAAGAAAACGGAGCCCACCCCTCCGCCTCACAAAGGCGGCTCCTTCGGCGGTGGAAAGTCGGGCGGTGGCGGAGCCACGACAAAATGGTGACACCAACAGAGAAAACAACACGAATTTCCACGAATGATCCATAAATGCCAATGCACGAAGCAATTTGTGATTAATTATATGATAATTATATGTTAAACAACACGAATTACCATCAATAATCCATAAATGCCAATGCACGAAGCAAATTATGACTAATTACATAGAAATTTCTGTATCATACAATAAACCATTACCATAAAGAGAAACAATATGAAACTACGTACATTATTGGCAGCCATCATGCTTGCCCTCGTCTCCTTGGCAAGCCTGAACAGTTGCACCACAAAGCAGAGCGCCATCAACCAACTGCAAAGCCTGGCATACGACATCCGTGACAACGGCAGCTACTACAACATCAAGGACTGGGAGGATGCCGGCAAGAAATTCATCGACATCCGAAAGAAGATTTCGAAATACGACTACACCCCGGCAGAGCGCAAGCAGATAGGCGAACTCGAAGGGATGTGCGCCCGCTACATGAAAGAAGGCATCAAGAACGGAGCCATCAACGGCATCATGGGTGTCGCCGGCGAGTTGCGCGGCATTCTCGAGGGTCTCGGCCTGGGCATCACGTTCTGAGGAGACACGAACAAGTATCCTACGGAGAGCATCAAGGTCCGTCGCTGCGTTTTTGGCTCTTTTTTCAAAGAAAAGTTTGCAGTTATGGATATTATTGCTATTTTTGCACCTCAAAAGCCGGCAGGACTTCCCTGCCACTAATACGCATTGAGTTATGAAGGAATCGGACAGCATCGTCATCATCCCCACTTACAACGAGAAGGAAAACATCGAGAAAATCACACGTGCGGTGTTCGCCTTAGAGCACTCGTTCCACATCCTCGTGGTTGACGACGGCAGCCCCGACGGCACGGCGACAATCGTGAAACGCCTGATGTCGGACGAGTTTTCCGGCCGCCTCTTCCTCATCGAGCGCTCTGGCAAGCTTGGTCTTGGCACCGCCTATATCACGGGGTTCAAATGGGCCTTGTCTCACGGCTACGACTACATCTTCGAGATGGACGCCGACTTCAGCCACGCCCCCACCGACCTCCCACGACTTTACAGCGCGTGCCACGACGAGGGTTACGACCTTGCCATCGGCTCCCGGTATGTGAGTGGGGTGAACGTGGTGAACTGGCCGATGGGCCGTGTGCTGATGAGTTATTTCGCGTCCAAATACGTGCGCTTCATCACCGGCTTCCCCATCCACGACACCACGGCGGGATTCAAGTGCTACAAGCGCCGTGTGCTGGCCACCATCGACCTCGATGCCATCCGTTTCAAGGGCTACGGCTTCCAGATAGAGATGAAATACACCGCCTACAAGATAGGTTTCCGCATCAAGGAAGTCCCCGTGGTGTTTGTCAACCGTCGCGAGGGCGTGAGCAAGATGAGCGGCGGCATCTTCTCCGAAGCCTTCTTCGGTGTCATGCGCCTGAGATGGGATGGATGGTTCCGCAAATACCCTCCCATGCCCAAAGAATAGAACAGAAAAGGGGGAGGTCTCCCCTCCCCCAACATTTGCAACTGTCACTTTTTTAGCATTTCAACGATATTTGAATCCTTGAAATGATTTTTTCAACACGAATTACCACGAATTATCCATAAATTCCTCGCTATCAGAATTATATGATTAATTATATGGTAATTATATGTCAATATTTTTAACACAAATTACCACGAATTATCCATAAATTCCTTGCTATCAGAATTATTACTTCCCCTCATACCACTGCTTTAGGACGTAGAAAGCCAATTTCTTCTCACCATTGTCGGAGAAGAGGCCCTTTCTGTTGTAATAGTCCTGAATGCCTTCGAGGACGCGCCTTGGCGAGCGGAAATCCTTGAGGATCCATGGCGTGGTGCCAGCAAGGCCGTCTATTTTGTCGAGCATGGCGAGGTTCTCCTTGTAAAGGTTTTCTTGGAACTCCTCCGTCCACCTTTGGTTTTTCGGTCCGTGCAGCCCATATTTGGCACCTCCACCGAACTCGCTGACGATGACGGGTTTGTCGTATGGAATCTCCCACTCCATCTTTGGTGCATCGTTGACATCACGATACCACCCTATATACTGGTTGAACGACACGACGTCCACATACTCGTTCATGTTGTCCTGCAGACGGTTCTTGTAATTGGAGGCCGATGTCACCTCCATGGCCATGGAGATGAGTCGCGTGCTGTCGAGGCTTCTCGCCTTCTTTGCCAACCGGCTGAGAAACAGGTCGCGCTCCTTGGAGTGCGGTGTCTCGTTGGCAATGGACCAGATGATGACGTTGGCACGGTTTTGGTCCCTCCTGATCATGTCGGTGAGCTGCCTCTCCGCATTGTTGTAGGTGTCGTTGTTGGTCCATGCGATGGTCCAATAGACGGGGATTTCCGACCATACGAGCAGCCCCATCCTCTCCGCGAGGCGTACGGCGTGCTCGTTGTGTGGGTAGTGCGCCAACCTAACGTAGTTGCACCCTAATTCCTTCGCCCATCCGAAGAGGGTGGCGGCATCATCGGCACAGTTGGCCCTTCCTCCACCAAAAGCCTTCTCCTCATGGATGCTCACCCCTTTGAGGAAGATGGGTTCGCCGTTGAGCAGTATTTGCTTGCCCCGCGTCTCTATGGTACGGAAGCCTATCTCGTCATCGATGGTGGCGCCGTCCATCTCCAACTGCACCTTGTATAGTTTGGGATTTTGTGGCGTCCACAACTGGGGTTTTGCCTTCATGCCAATCGCAGCAGTCCCATCAGCATCGGTGACGACGGTTTTCTTCACTTTCAGTTCCGGGATGGAGAGCGTGACCTTTCTCCCCGCCTCCGCCTTGTTGAGTTGGACGGAGAAAGTCAGCCTGCGCCCCTCCAGGCTGGCAAGTTGCAGGGAGTAGTTTTCGATGTAGGTGGGAGCCAGGTCGATGAGCAAGACATCGCGTGTGATGCCCCCGTAGTTCCACCAGTCGAAGATTTGCGTCGGCACATTCTCCGCCCTTCGCTTGTTGTCCACCTTCACGACGACGAAATTGTCCCCCTCCTTGAGCAGTTCGGTGACATCGTAGTTGAAAGGTGTGAATCCCCCCACGTGATGCCCTGCGAGTTTCCCGTTGACATAGACGTGCGCCTCGTAGTTGACGGCTCCGAAATAGAGCAGTGTGCGGTGGTCACTGTCGCGGTGCCACTGGAAATTTTTCTTCAGCCACACCGTCCCCTCATAGAAGAACAGGCGCTGGTCCTGTGTGTTCCAGTCCCCCGGCACGTTCATCTCCGGAGCCTTGTCGAAGTCATACTCCACGAGGTCTTCCGGACGTTGCGGCTTGGCGGCGAGGAAGAATCCCCATCGCGTGGGGTTCATGCGGTAGTCGTAGTATCCCTCTTCCTGCACATCCACGATGTAGTTCCACTTTCCATTGAGCGACGTGGTGTTCCTGGCCATCACGTTGGCCACTTGCGGCACCTCGCCGGCAGCTGCCGCCACCCATGTCAGGCAGCACAAGCAGCACAAAGTCATCAGTCTTTTCATACAGTTTAAGGTGAGTCAGTTTGTTCTATCTGGTTATTTGATGATTTTCCGTATTCGCCCCTCCTCCACTGCAGGCAGGATGTTTTTCAGGTGGGTGGTCATCCGCTTGAGGGACTCCTTGGGCGTGCGCTCACAGGCACACGCCTCCCTTCCCAACAGTTGTTCCGGCGTGGTGAGCAACGACCATCCCCATCCATATTCACGCTGGTGCTTGTCGAGGGGATAGACAAAGTCCTCCGTCACGATGCGGCACGCCATCTGCAACCTCGTGATGTAGGCATCAAACCTGCTTCTCATCTTCGGCCCCGTGAAGCCGCACGCCTTTCTCAGTTCCCTGGTAATCAAACTACCCTGCTCCTGCAAGGTCATGAGGATGGCCTCCTCCACGGAACCCTCCTCCGGTGCCGGGTGGACGGTTCGCCGGTAGTTGCACAAGTCGGGCCACCACTCGCGGCTGACGAAGCCG
>Ga0129307_1002038_pt1 | contig 18002 bp, 16 predicted proteins | sample P1105metagenome_FD_94437 | JGI IMG/M metagenome (GOLD analysis project Ga0129307, IMG submission 94437) | Capybara group fecal microbial communities from Wisconsin, USA - P1105 metagenome | ecosystem: Host-associated > Mammals > Digestive system > Large intestine > Fecal | place: USA: Wisconsin... | reverse complement strand
TCGAGGGGCTTTCCCCGGCGATCAGCATCGATCAGAAATCAACGAACCGGAACCCGCGCTCCACAGTCGGCACGGTCACGGAGATCTACGATTATCTGCGCCTTCTGTATGCAAGGATCGGCATCCCGCACTGCCCGAACTGCGGCAGGGAGATCCGGCGCCAGACTGTGGATGAGATGGTCGATACGATCCTGCGGCTGCCGGAAAGGACGAGGATCCAGCTGATGGCTCCGGTCGTCCGCGGCAGAAAGGGCGAGCATGTAAAGCTGCTCGAGCAGGCACGCAAGTCCGGATATGTCCGCGTACGGATCGACGGCAGTATGTATGAACTCGGGGAGGAGATCCGGCTCGACAAGAACATCAAGCATAACATCGAGATCGTGGTGGACAGGCTGGTAGTCAGGGAAGGCATCGAACAGCGCCTGACGGATTCCGTGGAAAATGTTTTAAAGCTCGCGGACGGCCTCATGATGGTCGATATCATCGATGGGGAGACTCTGACGTTCTCCCAGCATTTTGCGTGCCCGGACTGCGGTGTCAGCATCGATGAGATCGAGCCCCGTTCCTTCTCTTTTAATAACCCCTACGGCGCGTGTCCGGAATGTTTCGGCCTCGGATACAAGTCGGAGTTCAGTCTGGATCTGATGATCCCCGATCCGTCGCTTTCGCTCAACCAGGGCGCCTTCCAGGTCACGGGGTGGCAGTCGAGCGGACATGACGGTTCCTACAGCCATGCGATGCTGGAAGCGCTTGCGAAGACTTACGGCTTCAGCCTGGATACGCCGTTCTGTGATCTGCCGGAACACATCCGGGAGATGCTTCTTTACGGAACGAACGAACGAAAGATCACTGTACACTACAAGAGCAAATACAGCGGCGGGACATCGTACGAGGTAGTGTTTGAAGGACTTCTCGAGAATACGAAACGGCGCTATAAGGAAGCGTACAGCCAGGAGATGAAGGAAGCGTACGAGGAGTACATGGTCAAGAGCACCTGTCCTTTGTGTGGGGGCCAGAGGCTGAAAAAGTCGTCACTTGCCGTGACAGTGGGAGATGAGAACATCTATCAGATGTGCCTGCATCCGATCGGAAGTCTGCGTGACAGGCTGAATACGCTGAAACTGAGTCCTTTCCAGGAACAGGTAGGCGCCGAGATCCTGAAAGAGATCCGTGCGAGGGTCGAGTTCCTCAACAACGTAGGTCTCGAATATCTGACGCTGTCCCGTGCAACGGCGACCCTTTCCGGCGGCGAGGCACAGCGCATCAGGCTTGCGACCCAGATCGGTTCCGGTCTTGTCGGCGTGGCCTATATCCTGGACGAGCCGTCCATCGGACTGCACCAGAGGGATAATGACAAGCTCCTTGCCACGCTACGCCGCCTCAGGGACCTCGGCAATTCCGTTATCGTCGTCGAACATGACGAGGACACGATGCGCGCGGCGGACCATATCGTGGACATCGGACCCGGCGCGGGTGAACACGGCGGACTGATCGTCGCGAGCGGTACTTTTGAGGACATCGTCAACTGCCCCGAGTCCATTACAGGGGCATACCTTTCCGGACGCCGGAAGATCCCCGTTCCGGAATCGAGAAAGCCTGCTGCAGGATGGCTTACGGTACGCGGCGCCTCCGAGAACAACCTCCGCCATATCGACGTGTCCTTCCCGCTGGGAGTATTCACCTGTGTGACGGGCGTATCCGGAAGCGGCAAGTCGTCGCTGGTGAACGAGATCCTGCACAAGTCACTGGCGCATACTCTGAACCGCGCGCGGACGATCCCCGGAAAGCATGACGGTATCGAAGGGATCGAGGCGCTCGACAAGGTCATATGCATCGACCAGTCACCAATCGGGCGTTCGCCCCGATCCAATCCGGCCACTTATACGGGCGTATTTGATATGATCCGCGATCTCTTTGCTTCGACCCAGGATGCCAAGATCCGGGGCTATACCAAGGGGCGCTTTTCATTTAATGTCAAGGGAGGGCGCTGTGAGGCGTGCTCTGGCGACGGCATCATTAAGATCGAGATGCATTTCCTGCCGGATGTTTATGTGCCGTGCGAGGTCTGCGGCGGCAGGCGCTATAACAGGGAAACGCTTGAAGTAAAGTACAAAGGGAAGAACATTTATGATATACTCAACATGACGGTGGAAGAGGCGCTGGATTTCTTTAAGAACGTCCCCACCATCGAACGGAAGATACGTACGCTTTATGATGTGGGGCTTTCCTATATCAGGCTCGGGCAGCCGAGCACGGAGCTTTCAGGCGGTGAGGCGCAGCGCATCAAGCTCGCGACGGAACTCAGCCGGCGCGGCACCGGCAGGACGATCTATATCCTGGATGAGCCGACGACCGGCCTGCATTTTGCGGATGTGCACAAACTTGTCAATATCCTGCTGCGGCTCCGGGACAGCGGCAATACGGTAGTGGTCATTGAACACAATCTGGACGTGATCAAGACCGCCGACTATATCATCGACATGGGTCCGGAAGGAGGAGACCGCGGGGGCACCGTGATCGCGGAGGGCACTCCGGAAGAGATCTGCAGGATCCCGGCCAGCTATACAGGGCAGTACCTGAAGCCTTATCTTGCGTGATGTACTGCCTGTCCGGTGATCTGCCGGACAGGCAGACCGGCATTTTTCTGCATTCATTTAAGGAGATACCAGCATGCTTTTTAAAGATATCAAGATCATCGACGAGAACTTTACCGTACAGCCGCATCGTTACGTCCGTACGGAAGGTGCGTTTATCACAAGGATCAGTGACAAAGAACTTAAGCCGCTGGAAGGCGAGGAAGTTTATGACGGAAGCGGCAGGATCCTGATGCCGGGTTTTTACAACACCCACTGCCATGTGCCGATGACGCTGCTCAGAGGCTACGGCGAGGGTCTTCCGCTGCAGCGCTGGCTCAATGAGAAGATCTTTCCGTTCGAGGCGAAGCTGACTCCTCAGGATATCGTGAACGGTACGCGGCTCGGTGCGATGGAACTCATGGCATCCGGCAGCGTCTCGATCAGCGACATGTATTTTTCCATCAATGAGATGGCGGACGCGATGGACGAAGCCGGCATGAAAGCAAATATCTGTCACGGCATCTCGTCATTCGATCCTGCCCAGAAACTTTCGGAACTGCAGGGATATAAGGACACGATCCGGCTTGCGGAAGCGGTCAGAAGCGGCGCATACGGCGGCCGTCCGGGCACGGGCGAGGGATCCAGGATCATAGCGGATATGGGACTGCATGCGGAGTATACTTCCACGGAAGGCCTTGTACGCCAGGTGGCGGAGGCTGCAGGGGCGGAAGATCTCATGGTGCATGTCCATATCTCCGAGACGGCTTCCGAACACGAAGAGTGCAGGAAGAGGCATGACGGCAGGACTCCGGTCAGGTATATGACGGACTGCGGGCTCTTTGACAGTCCGGTGCGCGCGGCACACTGCGTCTACATCACGGAAGAAGACCGGGAGATCATGAAGTCTCACGGGGCTTTCGTGATCCACAACCCGTCCAGCAACTTAAAGCTGGGAAGCGGCATTGCGCCGATCGCGGCTTTCCTGCGCAGCGGGGTCAATGTGGCGCTCGGTACAGACGGGGCTTCGAGCAACAACAACCTCAATATGATGGAAGAGATGCACATGGCGGCCATGATCTGCCGCGGATCGACAGGGGATGCCAATGCAGTTGAAGCCGGCGCGATCCTGCGTATGGCAACGAGAAGCGGTGCGCTCGCACAGGGACGAACGGACTGCGGACTCATCAGCGAAGGGTTCCGCGCGGACCTCATCGTTATCGATCTTGACAAGCCGCATCTGAGACCGGATTTCGACACACTTGCAAATGTGGTATTTTCCGCACAGAGCTCAGACATTTGTCTGAATATGGTCGACGGACGGGTCATCTACAGGGACGGAGAGTGCATTTTTATGGACAGGGAAAGGGTCATTTACGATGCGGAAGCAAGCTTTGGACGCATCCTCGGCGAACTCTGATCCATATGGATATAATTACCAAAATATGCCTTAAAATAAGCGCTAATTTCAGCACCGTCCCTGCCGGATTATGTTAATCAGTGTATAGAAAAAAAGCCGAAAAAATGATAAAATTTACCATAGGAGGTAGATTTTATGTACAGAATCGGCGAATATGTTGTGAAAGCCAACACCGGTATATGCAAGATAGATGAAATCGTCACCAGAAGCCTCAGTGAAACTTCCGAAGCAAAAGAGTACTATGTGTTAATTCCGGTAGATGACCCGAGGGCAAAGGTGTTTGTGCCTGTACTTTCGGAAAAATCCAACATGCGCAGAGCCATGGACGAACAACAGGCCAGGGATTTTATTTACTCCATCCCCGGTATTGGTGTAAAATGGATAGAGAACGACAAATCGCGTGAGCAGGAGTATAAGAACGCGATGAAGTCCAATGATCCCGCCTCTCTTGTAAGCATTATAAAGAACCTCTATCTGAGGAGCAGGGAACGCGAAAACCAGGGCAAGAAAGTCACTGCGGTCGATGACCGCTATTTCAAGATGGCCGAGAATGCCCTTAATTCCGAGCTTGCCCATGCGCTCGGAAAGAAAAAGGATGATATCAAAACACTCATTGCAGAAACGATCAATGAAAGGGCTGAATAGTTTGCAGTCCGGGGAGAATTATGGACAACAGCAGCAGACCCAGAAGCAGGGAAAAGAAAGTAACAGGCACAGGAACAGTTGAAAAGAAGGGCAGCGGACTGGGGCTCGGTAAACCGGTAGGTACCGGCGGACTCGGCGGCAGGCCCAATACGGCAGGAGGATCTTTCGGCGGCGGATCATCAGGATCCGGAGGATCCGGAGCAGGAGGACCGGGTGGTCCCGTCAGAAGGGGCGGCGGCTTTGGCTGCGGCCCTATAGCTATTATTGCGGTCTTTCTTCTTTTCATGCTTCTTCGCGGAGGACTCAGCTCTTTCATGGGCGGCATGACAGGCGGCGGCGAACCTGCTTATACACCGCAGCCTACGCAGCCTGCGGCAACGGCGCCTGCGCCGACGGGCAGCAGCACTCCTGCGGCAGGTCAGTCCGGCAGCAATACCGGCCTCGGCTTCGGCGGCTTTAATGATTACTACAGCGGCGGAACTTCCTCCGGCAGCAGCAGTTCTTCCGGCGGGTCGAGTCTGGACAGCCTGTTCGAGGCGCTTTACGGCGGTTACAGCGGAAGTTCCGAAGCATCTTCGGAAACCGCCTCGGAGATCACCGTCGATGATTCCTATACGCAGTCTTCCGCTTATTCCAATGCGTTCAACGATAACTATACGTTCAACAGCGGCAATCTGACCAACAACAACGGCGAGCTGAACACCTCCGTTTCCGGGGATGCCAGAGCCAAGTTCACAAAGCTTAAGGGAAACAGCCGCGATACGGCTACGATACTGGTCTATATGTGCGGCACGGACCTTGAGTCAAAGTACGGCATGGGCACCTCCGATATCAAGGAGATGGCAGGTGCTGCGCTTAACGAGAAGGTCCATATCCTGGTCTATACCGGCGGCTGCAAAAAGTGGCAGAACAATTTTACCAGCAACTCCGTCAACCAGATCTACGAGGTCGTGCAGGGCGGCCTGAACCGTCTTGAGGACGACTTCGGACGCAAGGCGATGACTGATCCGGGAACCCTGACCGAGTTCATCAACTACGGAACAAAGAAGTATCCGGCAGATCGCTTTGAGCTGATCCTTTGGGATCACGGCTCAGGCTCTGTCAGCGGATACGGCTATGATGAGAAATTTGCCACCTCCGGATCCATGAGCCTGGCGGGCATCGACAAGGCTGTTTCCGATTCCGGCGTCCGGTTTGACTTTATCGGCTTTGACGCCTGCCTGATGGCAACGCTGGAAAATGCGCTCATGCTCAGCGATAACGCGGATTATCTGATCGCGTCCGAGGAGACCGAACCCGGCACCGGCTGGTACTATACCAACTGGCTTAGCGCACTCTCAAAGAACACCTCGATCCCGACCATCGAGATCGGGCGTATGATCGCGGACGATTTCCTTCTCGCATCCCAGAAGGTGCGCCAGGGAGATGCGGTCACCCTGTCCGTGACCGACCTGAGTGAACTTGGACAGACAGTGCCGGACGCGCTGTCGGCGTTCTCGAAGTCTGCTTCCTCGATGATCGAGAACAAGAGTTACAAGAAGGTCTCCGACGCCCGCAAGGGAGCCAAGGAGTTTGCTTCCACCAACCGCATCGACCAGATCGACGTTGTCGATTTCGCACGCGGCATCGGATCTTCGGAGGCAGGCGCCCTGATCAGTGCAATAAAGAACGCCGTCAAGTATAACCGTACTTCACGCAGCTACGGTGATGCGCACGGCCTGTCGATCTACTTCCCGTATAAGCGCGTCTCCTATGTGGACAGGATCGTCAAGCTGTACCGCAGCATCGGCATGGATGACGACTATACGAAGTGCATCACGGCATTTGCCAACACCGCAGCAGTCGGTCAGGCAGCAGGAAGCGGAACAACATCACCGTATTCATCCCTGTTCGGCGGCAGCTCCACTTCTCAGTACAGTGATCTCTACAGCATCCTGGGAGGAGGCGGGTCATCGTCTTACGGAAGCGGTTTCGGGGGCAGTACCTCCTCCGGATCCAGTCCGCTTTCCGAGTATTCCAACTTCTTCGGCCTCGGCGGGTCGGGAAGCAGCGCTGAAAGCAGCTACAGCAGTTCCGCTCAGGACGAACTGATCTCCGCACTGCTCGGTTCCCTTCTCAGCGGCGGCACCGGTACTTACGGCCGCATTGCCGGTCTGGACGCCTCCAATACGGAGTTCCTGGATGAGGAGACCTGCAGAAGCGCGGCTCAGTATGTGTTTGACCACCACATCAACACCGACAACATGTTCTGGACGAACAACGGCGCAGGAAACACCGTACTGGCACTGGAAAGCGCAGACATGGATCTTGTGCAGGAGATCGAACTGAGCGTGCTCTATGATGACGGTGAAGGCTTCATCAATCTCGGGCGTGATTCGCTTTTCGATCTGGACAATAACGGTTCCCTGATCGGAAACTATGACCAGTCCTGGATCGCGCTCAATGACCATGTCGTAGCGTACTATTACCTCGATACGGTCGGTAAAGGAGAAGAGTACGAGATGCACGGTTATGTTCCGGCGATCGTCAACGGCGAGCTGAGCGACGTCCTCATTACCTTCAGCAACGATCAGCCGTACGGCTATGTCAGCGGCTACCGTGCGCACTATGATCCCGAAACGACTGATCAGGTCGCGAAGGAGATGGCGCTTCTTGACGGTGATCAGATCACCTTCATCTGTGACTATTACAGCTATGAAGGCGAGTTTATGGATAACTACGAGCTCGACACCATGATCGTCGACGGCGATATCGAGATCACCAATCTCCTGATCGGTGACAGGGCCAACGGCGCTTACCGGCTGACGGACATCTACGGTGAGCAGTACTGGACGCCGCTGATCCCGCGGTAAGATGCTTTGTCCGGTATGATACCGATCGTGACTGAACACTGAAATGAGACTGAGACACCATCAGCGGGAAATGCACAGCATGCAGCCCGGTAGTGTCTCAGTCTTTTTGATTAACGGAGATCGTGAAGATGTTTGACTATAAAGATATGGTCGCGGTAACGAACCGCCATGTTTTTGATAACGAAGCAGATCCGGAAGCTGCTTTTCTGAAACAGATCAGAAAAGTTGCCGGACTATGTCCGAAGTTCATCGTCCTCAGAGAAAAGGACCTGACGGAAGAGGAATACACGGCGCTTGCCGGAAGGATCCTTACGGATGCACCTGAGTACCTGCGGCAGCATCTCGTGCTCCATAATTATCCCGGAGCCGCGTTAAAGCTCAAAATATCGGGGATCCATCTCCCTCTGGGGGCTTTGAAAGGCATTCACGACACAGATCCGTGCCTGCTCCGCCGCTTCGATATGATCGGAACCTCGGTGCACTCCGTGGATGACGCTCTGGAAGCGGTCCGCTGCGGCGCAGGCTATCTTTTCGCGGGCAATGTCTGGGAAACGACATGTAAACCGGGTCTCGGAGGCCGCGGACTTGAGTTTCTTAAGGGTGTCGCGCAAAGCGTCAGCATTCCCGTTTACGGGATCGGGGGCGTCAGTGAGGAACGTATGCCGGAGATACTTGCCGCGGGCGCCGCGGGCGGCTGTATGATGTCCGGATTCATGAATCTTTAAACACAGTAAAAAAAAACGGCTGAAATGGGTTTGAGATCCAAATTCAGCCGATGTTTTTTATATATGTGGGGAGTGACGCTGCATTGATGCGTGAATGAAGTAAAAAAGTGGATATCGATTGTGATCACAGCCTGCTGATCCGGGCAGCTTTCCCAAACTGACTGTCATCAATCAGGGAAAGGGCATTGATGAGGCCGGTATGGAAGCTGCCGAGACCAAGAAAACCCCGGATGTTTTTACAGGATGATCCTTCCGCAGCGGCTTCGTTGACCGTGCAGGCATCCTCTGCGATCTCCCCGGCGATACCGAGCAGCGCTGTTGCGTACAGGACAGCATCCGCAGGTACTGCGGCGACCGAAAGATATGCGGCAGTCATGCAGCTTAAGATGCAGCCGGTGCCGGTCACAAGCGCCATCCTCGGAGTTCCGTTTTCCACGGTCCAGACATCGGTGCCGTCACTGATCATATCGATGACTCCGGATGCAAGCACGACGGCTCCGCTTTTTTTCGCAAATCCTTTAAGCACTTCAGCCATTGCTTCGACGGAACCGGGATTGTCCCTGCTCACGCGGTCGGTTACGGCAGTGTCGATCCCTGCCTCCCCATAGGCTGCACCGGCAACCGCACGGATCTCTGAGGCGTTGCCCTTGATGACTGCAGGACGGCACTCCGCGATATAGCGCTTTGCAAGGTCCATGCGCAGGGGACTGCAGTTGACACCGACGCAGTCGATGCAGGAACGTTTTCCTTCCTTATGCGCTTCGGAGCCGGAGATCATCACGGATGCGATCCTGGCATCGGTGATGTTTGCAAGACCGACACTTAAGGAAGCGGCGATCGCGGTTATGCCGGCGACTTCGTCCGGGTGTTCGCACATGATCGGACGTGCGCCGAGAGCCAGAAGCACGTTGGCACAGTCGTTGATCGCGATCGGACTTGTGATACAGTGGATCAGCGGATTTGCGGCACGTAAAGCGCTGCCGCAGTCATACAGATCAGCATTTGTCATTTTCATTATCCTCAGACAGACCGGCCGGCGGAAACAGAAATGGTTTGACTGTTTCTGCCGGTAATATTCCGTAAAAAAGGATCCCGTGCTGCATTCGGCACGGGATCCCGGTATGTTCTGCTTCCAAAACGCCTTTTACTGACGGAAAGATCAGGGCGTCTTAAGCTTGTGGCGCGGTTCAGGCGCGTGCCTTATTCATGTTCCAGTATACCACACCCGCGGCGATAAAGGCAGCAAGAACGATGTATTTGAGGCTGTTGACAAAGGGACTCGGTTCCGGCACAAAGTTGTGGACGAGTACGACCACCGCAAGATAGCCGATAAATCCGAGCACTCCGATGCCGATCGCATCATTCATGACTTCGCTGCCGCCGGTGTATACATTGGAACCGAGTGCGGACTGGATCGTTGATACCATGCCTGCCTTCTGCATGCGTGTCAGCATGACAAAGGCAATGCTGCCGCCGATAAGGGTGCCGGCGATGAACGAAGGCACATAAAAGAGCCAGGTAAGGCCCGTACGTCCCCAGATATAGGTCATGACCGGGTAGGAGATGATAGCGCCGATAATGCCGGTGCCGATGACCTCACCAAGAAAAGCCCAGATGATCTTGCCGCGGGAGAGGCGGTAGAGCATGCCCGAAAGAAATGCGCCGAAAACAGCTCCGGTCAGAGCAAGGGGCGGAATGCCCATGAAGATCATACGCAGGATGCCGATGATCAATGCGCAGATGAATGCATAGACGGGCCCGATAAAAACGGCACATGTGATGTTGATCAGATGGGCCATTGGGCACATGCCCTCCACACGGAGTATCGGGCTGATGATGACGCCGAGGGCGATCATCATGCCCATGAACGTAAGGCGGAGCAGCTGTGTGTTGTTTTTCATTGTGTATTCCTCCTGTCAGGTACTGTCGCTGCCCGGCCTGCCCTGGACTTCAGCCCCGGCGTGCCAGGCGGGCTCAAAAGCGGAAAGCAGCATGTCTCTTCAGGATGACTGCCGGAAACGTCTGCTTCCAAAATAAAAGTGCATGTCCGACGGACATGCACCTTAAAGCCTTTAATTCATGCGATGCCGCCAAACAAAAAAAGAATGGCGGTCGATACTTCATTGTATCCTCTCAACCCGAAACACGGGCTCCCATCGCATATCTTTGCGCACTGTGCCAGGGCGCTCCCCCTCGCACGGTTTCCGATAACAGAATTACACCGAATCACTACCAAATGTAAACGCAAAAGGAATATTAAACTGTTCATTATTATAACCAATATCGGGGCTTTGTCAAGTGTTGCGGAAAAACTGACGAACATGTACAATGATACGATGTAAGCATAAGAAACCGCTCGGAGCAGGCATCATGTTATAAAGCGGCGGGATGAAGCCGCCGCATCAGGAGGAAATGAAATCTATGAACATTACGATCGCGGACGAACTGAGAGAAGACTGGCCGGGAACAGCCATGGGCATCCTGGAATATGAAGCGGATGTTACACCAAGTTCAAAAGAACTGCTGAAGGCATTTGACGGAAGGATCGAAGACCTTTCAGATGAATATGAGATGGAAGATATCGCGAAGATTCCTCATATTGAAGCGACCCGGAAGGCATATAAATCGCTCGGCAAGAATCCGACCGAATACCGCAACGCGGCGGAAGCGATGCTCCGCCGAGTGGTCAAGAGCAGCGGCCTTTACCATATCAACTCTGTCGTGGAGGTCAACAACCTTATCTCCATTACTTCCGGCTACTCGATCGGCTCCTACGATATCGATGAGATCAGGGGAGACGTTGTTCTGAAAGCGGCCGAAGAGGGAGCACACTATGCCGGTATCGGTAAAAGCAGCGTCAATATCGGCTGCATTCCGACACTTCATGACGAAGAAGGCGCATTCGGAAACCCGACTTCCGACAGTCAGAGAGCGATGATCAAAGAGGGTCACCGCCATATCATGACAGTGCTGTATGCCTTCGACGGCACTGCAGATCTTCAGAAGTGGCTCGACGAATTCGCGGCAGATCTGAAAAAGTACTGCGGCGTCGGCGAAGTTAAGACCTGCATTATTTCCTGAGCCGTTCCACCGCGAAATCAATGAAGCGGCGTACTGCGGGAGAGGCGTTTTCAAGCGAGGGCACAGCGATCCCGAGCGTAATGTGCTGCGGCGGATCCAGAGGAAGTTTGACGACGCGGCACTGATAGTTCTGGGTGATGAGGTCATTCATGATGCTCATGCCCATGCCCTGTTCGATGAGCGCCAGAGCCGCAAAGTTTTCCAGCGTGGAAAAGGTGATCTTCGGCTCGATACGGGTGCGGCGGAATACTCCCAGGACATCATCGTCGCGGCCCAGCGCCGGCATGATGAAGGATTCCTTACGTACTTCATTAAGTGGGTAGCTCGCGTCATTCGCGCGCGGATGCGATTCCGGAAGAACTGCGATCATCGGGTCATCCGCGAGCGGGATCCAGTCATAAGGCATTCCTTTCTTGTAGCTGAAGAATGCCATATCGACCTGGTGATTGCTGAGCCATTGCTCATTCTCCTGACGGATGCCCTCCATCATATTGATCTTGATGCCGGGGTACTCCGAGGTGAACTGATTGATGAGACCCGGCAACCAGTGGGATGCAATGGAAGAGTAAGCCCCGATGTTGATCAGACCGACGGAAAGCCCGTTGATATCTGCCGTGATCTGTTCCAGACGCTCTTCCTGATGTAAAAGCTCCCTGATGACCGGAAGGACAGTGCTTCCTTCCGGCGTAAGGATGACGCCCCGCCTGTGGCGGAGCAGCAGCACAAAGCCGAGTTCCTTTTCAAGCGCGGAGACGAGCTGGCTTACGGCGGACGGTGTATAGTGCATGATCGCGGCTGCTTTTGTAAAGCTGCCTTCGTCGGCGGAAATGGAAAATGCCTTGTATCGCTGATTGATCATAACGGACCTCACAAGACCCGGCTTTCATTTTTGAAAGCCGGTTTTTTTGACTGTTTCTGCCGGCGCGAGCACAGGCAGAAAACCGGGAAATCATGTATTGTTTTTGTATTGTATCTAGTTTAAGTACATCTTAAATCTAACTCGTTTATATGTTAATTTACTTTTGACATTTATGATTATATAATGTAATTGCAAGTGAAGCAAGAAATAGTTCTTACATGGCTGATCATGCATGTGGGAATGTTTGTGCGGATGACCGCATCTTTATGAAAGGAGTTCCAAAATGGACAAGAAAAGACTCGTACCGAAGGCCATTACTTTCGACGTATATGGCACCTTGATCGACTGGGAGGGCAATATCCAGAATTTCTTTGCCAAGCTGTTCGAGAAGTACAATGTCACACACATCACTCCGTATCAGGCACAGCAGAGATGGGAGATCCTGCAGTTTGATTACATCAAGGAGTATCGTCCTTACCGCCAGGTCCTGAAAGATACCCTGAAGATGACCGCTGAGGATATGGGATTCCCGTTCAGCGAGGAAGATCAGGTAGAGTTCTCCAACTCCATGTCCTACTGGACAGCGTTCCCGGATACTGTTGAAGCAATCAAGAAGCTCCGCAGATATACCAAGTGCGTTATGCTGACCAATACCGACAGAGACATCATCCGCGCTACCCTTGCCAATGCAGGCATCGAAGTCGATGATATCATCTGCGCAGAGGATGCTCAGTGCTACAAGCCGCATCACGGCGGATTCCTTCTTTCCCAGAAGAAGCTCGGCCTGACCGTAGACGAGATGATGCATGCAGGCTTCGGCTTCAAGTATGACATCATTCCCGGCAACGAGCTTGGCTACAGAACTGTCTGGGTCAACCGTCAGGGCATCGTACGTCCGATCGAGGACATCACCGGCAAGATGCTTGACTACTGCAAGGAAGACATCATGACCGGCGACCTGATGACTCTTGCTTATGTCATCCAGGGTATGCATCAGACCGACATCGAGAACGGTTTCGTCGACTAATCAATTTAATAACTATAGTCCGAGAGTCACGGGGCGTTTTGCTTCGTGGCTCGAAGGCGGTTATGCATACATTTAAGAAGGTGGTAAGAAAATGAATCTTGTCAAGATCAATTTTGACCGCTGCAAAGAGTGCGGTTATTGCATCAAGTTCTGCCCGAAGGGATGTCTTACCAAGGGCGATAAGATCAACAAAAGAGGCTATTTCCCGCCGGTATTTGCCGCTGAGAACTGCATTGCGTGCGGCAGCTGCGCGCGTATGTGCCCGGATACGGCTATTTCCGTATTTAAGGATGTAGAATAAGGAGGCGAGGTAACATGGGAGAGAAAGTATTTATGCAGGGAAACCAGGCAATGGCAGAGTCTGCTATCCGCGCTGGCTGTAAGTTATTCTTCGGTTATCCGATCACTCCGTCCAGTGAAGTTCCGGAGTACTACGCAAAGGCAATGAAGGACCGCCCGGAAGAGAACATCATGTTCGTTCAGGCTGAGACCGAAGTTGCTGCATTCAATATGGTCGCGGGCGCTGTTTCCACCGGCCATCGTGCTATGACTGCTACTGCAGGCCCGGGCTTCGACCTTGGTCAGGAGGCTATGTCCTTCATGTCAGCTGCAGACCTTCCGGCTGTTATTGTAGAAGTTCAGAGACCCGGCCCCGGCGACGGCGAGATCCTTGCTGCACAGGGCGACTACTTCTCAGCTGTCAAGGGCGGCGGCCACGGCGACTACAACAACCTGGTCCTGGCTCCTTATTCTGTTCAGGAGATGTGCGAGCTGATGCAGGAGTCTTTCGAACTGGCTGAAAAGTACTGCAACCCGGTCGTTCTTCTGACCGATGCAACACTGGCTAAGATGCGTGAGTCCGTTGTGATCCCGGATTACAAGGAGCTTCCGAAGCCGGAAGAGATCACCAATTCCCTGACCGGTGCAAAGGGCAGAGCAGCTCACAAGGTCGCTACCTGCGGTGACGGCGCTGTCCAGTGGGAAGAGTTCAACATGAGACTTCAGGCGAAGTACAAGAAGATCGCCGAGAACGAAGTCCGTTATGAAGCAAAGAACATGGAAGATGCCGACATCATCCTCGTCGCATATGGTTCCATGGCACGTGTTTGTGAATCTGCTATGAAGATGGCCCGTGAAGAGGGTATCAAGGTCGGCATGATCCGTCCGATCTCCCTTTGGCCGTTCCCGGATGTCGCATTCGAAGGCATCACCGGCAAGAAGTTCCTGGTAGTAGAGCTTTCCGCAGGCCAGATGGTCCAGGATGTCAAGCTCGCAGTAGAGAACAAGAGAGACGTTACCTTCTTCGGCAAGCTGGGCGGAACTACCCCGAGCCCGAAGGTCGTTCTCGAGCAGATCAAGAAATTAGTGTGAGGTGGGAAATATGAAGACGATTTATGAGAAGCCGCAGGTTTTCACCGATGCTATTACCACCTATTGCGGCGGTTGTGGCCACGGTATCGTCGGCAAGCTGATCGCAGAGCTGGTCGATGAGCTGAAACTGCAGGAAAACGGCATTCTGGTATGGCCGATCGGCTGTTCCTGTCTGTCAGACCGTTACTATGATATGGATTGTTTCATGGCACTGCACGGACGTGCTCCGGCATCTGCCACCGGTATCAAGAGAGCCGATCCTTCCAAGTTCGTTCTCTGCTACCAGGGCGACGGCGACATGGTTTCCGAAGGTATGGCTGAGATCATGCATGCGGCGATCCGCTCCGAGAAGTTCAGCGTTATCTTCATCAACAATGCGATCTACGGCATGACCGGCGGCCAGATGGCTCCGACTACCATGCTCGGACAGGTTGCATCCACCGCTCCTTACGGCCGTGAGATCCTGAACTCCGGTTATCCGGTCCAGATGGCTGAGCTGATGGCTACCATGCCCGGCGTATGCTACAGTGAGCGCGTTACCGTGACCAGCCCGGCAAATGTCGCAAAGTGCAAGAAGGCTCTGAAGAAAGCATTCGAGCTTCAGCTTGAAGGCAAGGGTCTCAGCTTTGTAGAGGTCCTTTCTCCCTGCCCGACCGGTTGGAAGATGGCTGCTACCAAGTCCCTGGATTACATCGATGAGGTTCTTACGAATGTTTATCCTCTTGGTGTGAAGAAGGATGCTACAAAGGAGGAGAACTAATATGAAAAAGGAACTTCTTTTCTCAGGTATCGGCGGACAGGGCGTCATCACCCTCGGTGAGACCCTTTGCGATGCAGCGATCAAAGCCGGATACAACGTAACATTCGTTCCGTTCTATGGCCAGGAGAAGCGTGGCGGACGTACCATGTGCAATATCGTCATCTCCGACGGCATCGAGAGCCCCATCATTTCCGAGGCTGACATCATGCTGATCTTCGATGACAGATCCCTTGGTGATTACCAGGGTCTGGTAAGCCCGAACGGAAAGCTGATCATCAACAGCTCCATGGTCACCGTTGAGGAGAACGTACCGGCAAGCGTTGACGTCAGAAAGATCCCGTTCAATGATGTTGCGGTAGAAGCAGGCAACCCGAAGACAGCGAACGTTGTTGCGATGGGTTACATTGCAAAACTGCTTCCGGAAGTCCCGTTTGATCTGATCCAGGAATTCGTTGAGAAGTCTTTTGCAGCGAAGCCGAAGCTGATCCCGGTCAACATCAAGGCCCTTTCCATGGGTTACGAGCTGTAATAGTTCTTAAGGAGAATTATTTCAATGAAAGTTGTTATTTCTGATTGCAGCTGGAATGCGTATGACGTAGAGAAAGCAAACCTTCCCGCACATTGGGACGTGGTCTGCGCACAGATCGATCATACGGATGAGGACGCGCTGATCGAGGTCCTGAAGGATGCCGATGCGGCAATGTCCGAGTACTGCCACTACACCCGCCGCGTCATGGAAGCCTGCCCGAATCTGAAGATCATTTCCGACAGTTCCATGGGCACTGACAACATTGACCTGGCTGCTGCACAGGAGCTGGGCATTGCTGTTGCAAATGTGCCGAGATACTGCATCCATGAGGTTGCAGAGCACATTGTTGCGATGATCCTTTCCGCGCTCCGTTTCGTTCCGGGTTATGACAGATCTGTCAAGGAAGACAAGGTCTGGGACTTCACACTGGCTCCGAAGCTCTATCGTATCGAAGGTATGACCCTCGGTCTGATCGGATGCGGACGTATTGCCACTATGGCTGCCAACTACATGAAGGGCTTTAACTTCAGAGTGGTCGGCGTAGACCCGTATCTTCCGAAGGAGATCGCGGAAGCAAACGGCATCGAACTGCTTCAGACCCGTGAAGAAGTCGCAGAGGTTTCTGACATCGTCATCAGCCACATCCCGGTCATCAAGTCCAAGGATGATCAGGTCGACGCGAGATTCTTCAATGCCTGCAAGAAGCATCCGGTATTTGTCAATGCTGCTCGCGGCGCATCCGTGAACTACGATGATCTGACAGAGGCTCTGAAGAACGGCAAGGTGGGCTGGGCCTGCCTGGATGTCGTAGACACTGAGCCGGCTGACCTCACGAAAGAGATCTTCACTCTGGACAATGTCACTTTCTCCCCGCATGCTGCTTTCTATTCTGAGACAGCACTGGAGGAGTGCCGCAGAGACTCCGCGAAGAACGTAGTCAACTACCTGTCCGGCGACAAGAGCAAGGTCTTCTACGTAGTGGATCCGCAGAAGATGTAATGATTAAGTTTATTCAAGAGGAAAAGCAATGAAGAAAAATCTTGGTGCAAAAGACCTTCTTATGCCCAATCCGATGCTCGTTATCGGTACCTATGATGAGAACGGCCGTCCGAATGCCATGGCTCTTGCATGGGCCGGCGTGGTGAGCTCTGATCCGCCTGCCATCTCAATCTCCATGCGTGAGCAGCGCAAGACGCTTGCAAACATCAAGGTCAAGCAGGCATTCACAGTCAGCTTTGCCACTGAAGATACCATGAAAGCCAGCGACTATGTAGGTCTTGTATCCGGCAACAAGGGCGACAAGGTCTATTCCGCAGGCCTGACTGCTGTACATGCAGAGCATGTGGATGCTCCGTATTTCGCAGAGTATCCTGTGACTCTTGAGTGCAAGGTCATGGATTCCAGAAAGATCGGCCAGCACATCAATATCATCGGCGAGGTCGTCAATGTCCTTGCGGATGAGGACGTTCTGGACGCAAACGGCAAAATCGACGTGACGAAGGTCAAGGCGATCGCATACGATCATACCGGCGAGAACTATATCGCTGTCAGCAAGGTCGTAGGCAAGGCATTCAGGGAAGGTTCTGCCCTCCATTGATGTGCGGACGGCTGTATTGTTTTAAACAGAACAGCATTGTAGACCGGCATCCGAAAGAATGCTATAATCAATTTGGTGATGCATTAAGCAACACATATATTTTAATTATTTATTAGGAGGTAACTTCCAATGATTGGTGAGAAGGTAGTTCTGAGAACAAGAATGTCTGCTGGTGATGCTCATTACGCTGGTGAGCTGGTAGAAGGCGCACACATCGTTACCGCTTGGGGCGATGTAGGAACCGAGCTTGCTATCCGTCTTTTCGGTGATGAGTCCCTGTTCCTCGGCTACAGCGAGGTCCGTTATACCGCTCCGGTATATGCTGGTGATTTCATGGAGTATTCAGGCTGGATCGAGAAGGTCGGCAACACTTCCTTCACCTGCCATTTCGAGGCACACAAGGTCATCGAGCTTGCAAGAGGCGAGGCTCAGGGCCTTGCTGACAGCGCAGCAAACGTACTGGCAGAGCCGGTCCTTTGCGCATACGGCACCGGCACCCTGGTAGTCAAGAAAGAGTATCAGAGACCCGAGTTCGCAGATCCGAAGTTCCAGAACAGATAATC
>Ga0129307_1002036_pt1 | contig 18028 bp, 10 predicted proteins | sample P1105metagenome_FD_94437 | JGI IMG/M metagenome (GOLD analysis project Ga0129307, IMG submission 94437) | Capybara group fecal microbial communities from Wisconsin, USA - P1105 metagenome | ecosystem: Host-associated > Mammals > Digestive system > Large intestine > Fecal | place: USA: Wisconsin... | reverse complement strand
TCATAGCGCGTCAGCGCGTCGGAGTCTGCATGAGACGGCATCTGCGCCCTTGGCGCAGATGGGCGACGCTTTCAGCGGCGCCTTTTCAATAAAAAGTGCCTACTTTTTATTGGAAAATAGTATGATATTTCAATAACTCATCCCGGAATAGGCATCCAGAGCCGTCACACAGTCGGAAAGCGTCGAAGCGCTGAACGCCTTGTACGCGATGGCGCGGGTCATATCTATTGCATTCCATTCGCCGTTGATGTAAACCATGTTCCAGGCGTGGCTCACGCCGGACAGACAGCCTTTGGCCACCGCACAGGGAATTCCCTGGCTGCGGCACATGGCCGCAAACAGCACGGAGAAGTCATAGCAGAGGCCCTTTTGAGCCGCCAAAATCTGGTTTGTGTCCGGTGTATAGTTCTTGATCTCACCACTGAGAACCCGCGCGGCAAACTCATTGTCATATGTAAAATAAGCGGCGATATAATTGTGAATCGCCACCACCTTGGCGGCGTCGTCCGTCTTGCCCTGGCAGAGCTCCGCTGCCTTCTGTCCCACGGCATCCTCCTGAGAGAATGTGATCTCAGTCGTACTGACCAGATAGGGAGCGAACGCATCGACCATCTTTACGTCCGCCCTCGAACTGCTGATCTTTCTGTAAGATGTGCCTGAGACATTCTGGAACAGCGTAATGGTGTAGACCCCATCGCCCTCTGTAAATGTATAGACAGAAGCGGAACCTGGGACATAGTCATAGTACACGCTGCTGTTTCCATACGTCACGCCGACCTTCATTTTCACCGTCTTGCCTGCGGTATAATCCACAGTGAAATAACCGTCGGCTGCGGTGCTGGTGTCAATCACACGCTCAGCGGCAAAGGCGCTCATAGAGAAGAGCATGGAATCCAGTATCAAAAAACACAAAAAAATACCAGAAAAATGGACTACTCGCTTCATAAGTACTCCTTTCGGCAACTGGCTGCCGTACCCTTTCGGGGTTAGGCCCTTTAGCTTTGCGTCACAGCCTTTCGACTGCTTTGCTATGATCGTTTGAGTGCTGGGTAACGAACCGCTTTCCGACGCTCTTTTGTAATGGTGCATTTGGGCATAAAAAGAGACTCTGTTTCGGTAACTGGCTGCCGTACCCTCTCGGGGTTAGGCCCTTTAGCTTTGCGTCACAGCCTTTCGGCTGCTTTGCCGTTTCGCTCGGAATCTTCCAAATACACCTATATTTAATTACAACATATCTCTTTTTTTCCCAACAGTCAATATCTTTTTTAAATTTTCCGCAAATTTTCTAAGGAACCTCTGATTGAATCGGCCCTGTCATAGCAGATTGAGATATTTTCATCGCCTGTACGGACAATTTGACCGGGTTTTCCCCAGCGATTGAAGCGGTGTTCCCCCAGACAGAGGTTCCCAACTGCATCATCCATCAGCTCCGGAATTCCAGCAAATATGTATCCTACAAGGAGGCCGGCACCCCCGCCCTTGACATGCCCACCCGCTGCTGTTATTTTGTAGACAAGGCGGCAGCAGCTGATGCCGCTCCGCTCTTCCAGCAAGAATTAGGGTTTGCAGTTTTGTTGGAATAAGATTATAATAGATTATATTTTTATACGCCTTTTCAAAATCTCACTATGGGAGGTGGCGTCTTGAAGCAAATCCCTATACCAGCTATCGAAAACCCACAGGATTACATACCAGTGCTCTCTGTGTCTTTCCTTTTGGGCATTATTTCCCTGATTATGGGATTTGTGAACTGCTTCCGGAGCAGCAGTCCCCTGTCCGCTGCTGCAGCACTGATTTACGCGGCGATCAGCTTGGCTGGTGCCCTCTTTCTGTATCGGCTGAAGCGGGTCCATCCATGCCAGCTTGTTGTCCTGACGCTTTCCTCTCTGGCGTATTCCTTCTATCTGCTGGTATCCGGAGGCGCAGCGGGGCTTGGCCCCATATGGATTCTGCTGTTCCCGCTTTGCAGCGCTTTTCTGATCGGTGCCAAATGGGGCTCCGCAGCGTCTCTCCTTCTCTTTGCCGGCATTGTCTTTCTGCTGGATACGTCCTGGGGCGGTGCTTTTGTGCTGTATGACTATCCATCCATGTTCCGGCTTCGGTTACCTCTGGTATATCTTTCCTTTTTTGCCATGGGACTCCTGTTTGAGGTGCTCCGCATCGCAGCGAGAAATCAGGCCGATGAACGGCGTAAAGCCCTGGAGCAGCTCTCCCGTATCGATCTGCTCACCGGCATCAGCAACCGCTGGTGGTACAACGAGCAGCTGAAAAGCCGGAATAGCCAGCCGGAATACCGGCGGCGGTACGCAGTGTTCTTGATTGATATCGACCAGTTCAAGGAAATCAATGATACGTACGGACATCTGTACGGCGATGAGGTTCTGGTGACTGTCGCCAGGATCATCAAGCAGGTTCTTCAGGACAGCGGCATCGTCTGCCGCTGGGGCGGCGACGAATTTCTGAGCCAGTCACGGGCGTCTTCTACCGCGGAAACGATCTCGATTGCAGAACGCATCCGGACTTGCATCAGCGAGACGGCTTTTACCGCGCCTGGAGGAACTCCCCTCACTGTGACGGTGAGCATCGGCGCCGTATATGTGCCCAATCCAAAGGATGTTTACAGCACAGAATTGTTCAGCATCGCTGACCAGGCCCTGTACGAGGCAAAAAACAGTGGCCGCAATCGGGTGAGCTTCCGAACCACGCAGCGCGCGGATGGGCAGGACTGATATTTTTGAGATCTGCGGTGCCCTTTTCAATCATTACAGAAAATTAACAACAACGTATGTGGGGGAGCATCATGGAGCGTTTCCAGCCAGAGCATCACAACACCTATCCACTTTCTCTGAGTCAACAGAATATCTGGTCGTTGGAGCAGGCCTGTCCTGGCACCTCCATCAACAACATCAGTACTACGCTGCGCATACACGGACGGGTGGATCTGGCTCTGCTGCAGCGGAGCCTGGATCTTGTTCTGGCTGCTGATGCCTCTTTACGTGCCCGTATCACGCTGGATGGAAATTTGCCCGTCCAGTATGAGGCGGAATTTGTCCGGGAACTGTTCCCCGTCTACGATTTCACGCAGACCAGTCCAGAGGGGATCGAACGCTGGGAGGAAGCCGTGACCCGGGAGGTCATTCCTCTGCTGGATGCGCCGCTTTACCGTTTTCTCCTGTTCCGTTCCGGTGAGCAGGACGGCGGACTGGTGATGAAACTCCACCACATCATCTCCGACGGCTGGACACAAATTTTGTTGTGCAACCGAGTGGGTCATGCTTATCTGGATCTGCTCTCCGGAAAAGATCCTGTTCTGGGACCGTTTCCCAGTTACCAGGCACATATAAAGGCGGAAACCAACTATTTGGTTTCCCCGGCTTATAAACGTGACGAGACTTATTGGACGAATGTTCTGAAGCAGTCAGGCGAGCCTTCTATTCTGAAGTCCGTCAGAAGCGCCGTGGTCAGCCCAGTCGGGCGGCGTAAGAGTTTTATGCTGCCCCAGTCTTTGAATAACAGCATCTACACATTTTGTATGCGCAACCGGGTTGCCCCGTTTTCGGCGTTCTACCTGGCACTGGCCATTTATTTCAAACGAATCGGTGGGGCGGACCGCTTTACCATCGGTGTACCTATCTATAATCGTACCAACTACGACTTCAAGCAGACCAGCGGTATGTTCGTCAGTACCCTGCCCTTCTTCAACGAACTTCACGGGGATTGGAGCTTTTCCCAGTGCAGTGAGCATTTAACAGAATGCTGGATGGATATGCTGCGCCATCAGCGGCTGCCTTTCACCCACATCCAGCGCCTGGCCCCGAAATCCGGCGGCGACCGCCTGTTTCACATTGTCCTGTCCTATCAGAACGGGCAAATGCTCTCCAGTCCGGATGCCTCTGTCTCTTTTTCCGGACGGTGGCATTACAGCGGCTATCAAATGGAGCAGCTTTGTATCCACCTGAGCAACCTGGCCGGTGACCGGCGTTATGCGGTGGATTATGACTATCTGACTCAGGTCTTTTCTGAGCAGGAAATTGAAGACCTGCACCATTGCCTGGTCAATATTCTACAGGAGGGGCTCTGCGCTCCTGACCGCCCTGTGTGCCATCTGTCCATACTGGGGTCACGGGAACGGGAACAGGTCCTGTATCTCTTTAACTGCACGGAAACGCCGCTTTATGACCATGATCTCTATCATCGCTTTGCCCGCATTGTCGCACGATATCCCGATCGAGCCGCATTGATCTGTGATGGAGCCCGCACCTCCTACCGCCAGTTGGAGCAGACTGCCGCGCAGGTTCAGACGGCTCTGGAATCCGCCAGCTCTTCCTGTGCTCTGGCGGCGATTCTGCTGCCCAGGACGCCTGCTCTCTTTGCCGCTATAATGGGTGTGCTTCGGGCAGGCTGGGCATTTTTGGTGCTGGCGCCTGACCAGCCTGCCAATCGCTTGCGGGAGATTTTGCAGCAGAGCGGTTCGACAGCCCTGATTTCCAATCAGACCATGCTGAACAGCAGCGGGTTAGAACATGACGCGCTGGTCGACATGGCCGCACTTCCCCTTGCCGCTGCGGCTGCGGCGGACATTCAGCCGGAGGCTCTGGCCTATGTGGTATACACCTCCGGCAGTACCGGTGCGCCCAAGGGCGTGGAGATCTCCCGCCGCTCTCTTTTAAATCTGGCCACGGCTATGGCGCCGATTTACGGTACCGGCGCTGTGCTGTCCATGTGCAGTGTGGGCTTCGACGCATTTCTTCTGGAGAGCGCCGTGGCATTGCTGAACGGGCAGACCATACTGCTGCCAAGTGATACTGATTTGGAGTCTCCCAGCTGTCTGGCAAAGCTTATCCGCAGATACGGTGTTGGATTTTTGGCTACCACGCCCTCCCGGCTGGCGGCCCTTATCAAGTACCCTGACTTCTCCAGCGCCCTTCAGCGTATGGAGTGTCTGGTGTGCGGCGGCGAGACCTTCCCGAGCGATCTGCTGTATCAGCTGCGGCTGATGACCAGTGCCCGTATCTATAACCAGTATGGCCCTTCGGAGGCTGCCGTTGCTGTCAGCATGAAGCTGCTCAACCACGCGGAGACCATCACGGCAGGTCCTCCCATGCCAAATTGCCGGCTCTACGTACTGGACCAGTGGATGAATCCCCTGCCCGTAGGCGTCTATGGCGATCTGTATATCGGAGGCATTTGTGTGGGTTTGGGCTACCGCAACCAGCCTGATCTGACCGCCGCCTGTTTTCTGGACAGTCCCTTTGAATTGGGAGATCGGCTCTACCGCACCGGCGATACCGCCTGCTGGACGGCATCGGGTGAGATCGTCCTGGGGGGGCGGACGGACCGGCAGATCAAGCTGCGGGGACTGCGGGTGGAGCCACAGGAGGTGGCCGCCTGTCTGCGGAAGCATCCCCAGGTGAAGCAGTGCGCGGTCGTAGTCCGGGAGCAAGCTGGCCAAGCTGTTCTGGTGGCCTATTACACTGCCGATGTCCCGGTATCCGAAGCGCAGCTTCTGTCTTTTGCGGCCTCCTATCTGCCCCGCTATATGGTACCTGCCGCCATGATACGCCTGGAGGAGATACCGATCACGAAAAACGGAAAAGTGGACGAAGCCCAACTGCCGGAGCCCGTTTCTATTGGTGGGCTTTCCTGCTCCGCCGTTCCCGGCAGTGAGTTGGAAGCTTCGCTGCTGAATATTTTCTCACAGGTTCTGGGCAGAGGCGACCTGGGTCCGGAGAGTGATTATTTCCTCTGCGGAGGCAACTCCCTCAACGCCATGGAGACCATTAGCCGTGTCGGTGAGCAGACGGGCTACGTCCTGCGGGTGGCGGATCTTTATACCTGCCGCAACGCCCGCCGGTTGGCTGCCCTGCTGGACAAGAGCTGTGACTCCACGGAAACCGCGCCCCATCTGAAAGCCGCGCCGGAACTGGACCGCTATCCCCTTAGCCCAATCCAACAAGGACTTTATGTCCAGTCTCACATGGACCCCACGGGAACCGCTTATCAGATGCCCGGGGCATTCCGGCTTGTGAAAGCCCCCGATATTGCCCGCCTTCGGCAGGCCTTTGTCCTCCTGATTGATGAGGAACCTCTGCTGCGCACCGCTTTTGTGCAGGATCCTGACGGTATTTTTTCCAGGGTTCTGCCCCATGTGGATTTTGAGATGCCGGTAATCCGGGGAAGTATCTCCGGTGCCAGTGAATCGCTGCTGAAGCCTTTCCAGTTGGACATGCCTCCCTTGCTGCGCGCGGTGTTGTGCGAAGAAGAGGATGGCAGCTGGACCTTGCTGATCAACATCCACCACATCATCGGAGACGGCCTGACCACTCCGGTGCTCCTACGGAGATTGGACCATCTGTATCAGAATGGCATGCCCCAAAAGCCGGATTTAAGCTACCTGGACTATGCATGGCACCTCTCTCAGGTCAAGCGTGACACCGGGCGTCTGGACTATTGGAAGGCCCATCTCTCTCCGCTTCCTGAGCCTCTGGAGCTGCCGGTGGATTTTCTGAAGCGTCATGATTTTGACTACCGGGGCGGTACGTTGAGCTTGTCCCTGACTCCGGAGCTGAGCGCGGCGTGCGATGCCCGCTGCACCCAGGCCGGTATCTCCGCTTATATGTTTTTCCTGGCCGCTTTTGGCCTGCTGCTCTCCCGCCTCTCCGGCCATGAGACACTGACCGTGGGTGTCCCGGCCGCCGGCCGCCTGCTGCCAGAGACCCGTGAGATGTGCGGGCCCTTCATCAATACCCTGCCGCTGCGGCTTTCTCCCTCTCCCGACCTGTCTGTGGAGGACTATTTCTCCGCCGTGCGGGACGAGGTCAATGGAATGTTGGATCATCAGGAAGTTGGCCTGGAAGAGATCACCACCGCCCTGGAACTGCCTCGCAGTCTCTCTCAGAGCCCCCTGTATCAGGTCATGTTTACCCAGCGCCCTCTGGATCCGGAAGCCTTTACATTGGGGGGAGAAAAACTGACTTACTGTCCCATCTCCACCGGCACCGCCAAAATGGATCTGGTCGTGGAGATGGCCCGGGACGGTGATCACTATACCTTCCAAATAGAATACGCCTCCAGCCTGTTTGAGCGGGAGACTGTGGCCTATTGGAGCCGCTGCCTGCAGCAGCTTATTCGCTCTCTGTCCACTGCTGGAAGCTGCCCGTTGTGGCAGCTCTCCGCCCTATCCCCGGCTGACCGGGTCCAGCTCATCGACACCCCTAACCACACGGTAACGCCTTTTGTTGATCTGCCAATCCACTATTTTATTGCCCAGCAGGCGGAGATTGACCCTGGCGCTGCGGCACTGATTTTCCATGACACGCACTATACCCGCATGGATCTGGAGCGCATGGCCTGCCGGATTGCGAACCTTTTGTGTGCGGCGGGGATTCAGCCCGGTGGGAAAATTGGACTGGCCGTCAGCCGCGGTCCGGCGCTGGTGGCCTCCATGATGGGTATTCTCAAGACCGGGTGCGCCTATGTCCCGCTGCTGGCTACCTTCCCGGAGCAGCGCCTTAGCTACATGCTGGAGACCGCCCAAATTACCCATGTGCTGTGTGACGAAAAGACCCGCTCTGTCCTGCCGCAAGGCCTGGCCTGTACTCTGGTGGACATTGCGGGAGACGCTGACGAAACCTTTGCTCCCGTACCGGTGAAGGACAGCGACCTGTGCAATATCCTGTTTACCTCCGGCTCCACCGGAAAGCCCAAGGGCGTCATGCTGCGCCACAGGTCGGTGGCCAATATGTTCCTGAATCTGCGGGAGCAGCTGGCCCGGGCGGACGGTCCCATTCTGTGCGCTACCAATTTGGTCTTCGACGCCTTTGTGGCGGAGACGCTTCTGGCGATGGCCATGGGGAAGCCTCTGGTGATGTGTGACGAGGAGGAAATGCTGCTTCCCTGGAAAGTGGCAGAGCTCATCTCAAAGCACCATGTGGAGATCGTGCAGTTCACACCTGCCCGCTTCCAGATGCTGCTGAGCAATGAGGCATTCTGCGAGGCATCCAAAAAGCTGAAGCTGATCCTGTTCGGTGGTGAAGTCCTTACTCCCCTGCTGCTGGAAAAAACCTGCCAGACAACAGATGCCATCACGGTGAACATGTATGGCCCCACTGAGGCCACCGTCTATATGACCATGGTGGATGTACGGCCCGGAAAGCCCATCAGCATCGGTCGGTCTCTGAAAAACGGCCGCATCTATGTGCTCGATGAGCAGCAGCGTCCTGTACTTCCCACCGCATACGGGGAGCTGTGGCTTGCTGGTGAAGTCCTTTCAGCAGGCTACATCTCTCGTCCCGACCTGACCGAGCAGTTCTTCCGGCCGGATCCCTTTTTCCCCGGTGAACAGATGTACCGAACCGGCGACATCGCCCGTATGCGGCTGGACGGCTGCTACGACTTCCAGGGCCGCCGTGACACACAGGTTAAGCTGAATGGCCAGCGGGTGGAGTTGGATGAGATCACCGGAGCGATCATAACCTCCGGCTGCGCGCTCCTGGGCGCCACAGTACCGGTACGCCGTAACGATGGCTCCATGCAGCTCTATTCCTTCTACCAGCCAAACCCCAACGCTTCGGGCGGTGAGGAGGAGATCCGCCGCCATATGCGCGAGGTTCTGCCGGTATATATGATGCCCTCCCATATTGTGGCATTGGAAAAAATGCCGCACACCGCCAGTTCCAAGATCGATTTGCGCGCTTTAGGTGAATTGGCCGCTTCTTACGACAACGGCTCCGCGGAGATTGAAGAGCCCTCCGCAAAAGCTCCAGCGGCCCCCGTGCCTGCCGCGCAGGTTTCTGCTCCCCGTACCGCTGAGCCGATCCCGGCCGTGCAGGCTCCCGTACAGACAGCCGCTGAAACGCCCCCTTGCCCAGAGGGGGATTTGGAATCCCTGCTGCTGAAGCTCTGGGAACAGGTCCTTGGACGGAAAGGGCTGCGTACCGACCAGTCCTTTTTTGAGCAGGGCGGCACCTCTCTGGCTGCGCTGAGCGTGCTCAGCCAGTATCACAACCACAAGCTCGTACTCTCTTTACAGCAGTTCTATGAAAATCCCACGATACAGGCCCAGACCGCACTGCTGGCCCCGGGCACCCTTTCGGCAAGCAGAGGCGAACCGTATGCCGCACCCGGGCCGGCGGCGTCTGCCGCGCCTGTACAGGCTCCGGCACCTGTCCGGGAGCCCGCCGGAACGGTCGTTTATCCCCATTGTGTCCCTGCGCTGCCCAGCGGGCAGGTCAAAAGAAAACGTGTTGGCACTGTTTTGCTGACCGGCGCCACCGGTTTCCTGGGTGCCCATATTTTGCACGAACTGCTGGACGCCGGCGCCGTCCGGGTGATTTGCCTGATTCGGGGCACGGACCCCCAGCGCCTGTGGAATACCCTCTCCTGGTACTTTGGCAGCGGCTGGACAGATGGATGCGCCAATGCGGTGGAGATTCTCTCCGGTGACATCACCAAGTCCGGCCTGGGGCTCTCCCCCGCGGAGTACCAACACTTGTCCGGCAGGCTGGATGCCGTGTGGCACTGTGCCGCCGATGTGCGGCACTACGCCGCCGACCAGGAGGCGTTCCTGCAGACCAATCTGTCCGGAACAAAGAACCTCATCAAGCTGGCCCGTGCGGCCTGCGTACCGCTATACCATATGTCTACGGGCAGCATCTCTGGTCAGCGGTTGGAGGCTTCTGACCGGAAAGCCGTTTTTACGGAGGAGGATTTCGACATCGGACAGGATTGGCGGAGCAATTTGTATGTGAAGAGCAAATTCCTGGCGGAAAACGAGGTGTTGGAAGCGGTACGTACCGGACTGACGGCGCGAATATTCCGACTGGGCCGCTTAGTGGGACGCGCCAGTGATAGTACGTTCCAAAAGAACCCGGACAGTAACGCATTCTGGCTCATCATGCGGGGCGTCCACGCACTGGGGGCCATTCCGGTCAGCATGGCCGGTTTCCCTGTAGATCTTACCCCCATCGACTGGTGTGCCGGTGCGATCGTTGCCCTGCGCTGCGCGCCGCTGACCGTCTACCATATTATGAATCCCGCCCCCTGCACACTGGAGCAGGCAGCCCGGGCCGTTGTGCCTCAACTGGAGGTCCTGCCGGACGATGAATTTGAGAAACGGTTTGAACGCTCCCTGGCCGAGGACAGCAGCGCGCTTTTGGCGCCCCTGTTGGATTTCAAGCAGCGCATGCAAACTGCCCCTGCTACCATCGTCGTTGATAACACACGCACGATGGAGCAGCTGAAAGCCTGCGGCTTTCAGCGGGAGCTTCCGGGGCCGGAACGCACATTGCGTGCATTCCGATTTTCTGATGCGGAGTATCTTGGAAGGAAAGGGAACGGCAATGGTATCTGACCGCGCAACAATGATTTTCCTCATACTGCTGGCAGTGATCGTATTTTTCTTCATCTGGAGTTTGAAAAAGCGTCAGCAGATGCACCTGCTGCATAAGCTCTATCTGTTCTTGATGGCTTTTTTTGCGATCTGGATCCTGGCTCTGATTGGGATGCGATTCACGCCGGAGGGGAATACCGAGGTCCTGTTCATTCTCGACTGTATCACACAAAGCGGCACTTTCTGTGCAGTGTCTTACCTGTGTATTGCCATTGCGTTTACCCTGGGATACGGGTCTCTGCCGCATTGGTGCCTGCTGTTATTCGTCATGCCCTGCATCACCACCCTTGTGTGCTTTACCGATCCGCTTCACCACTTGCAGTACGTCCGCTTTTCCACCATCCGAAGTGAGATCATTTTCGGCCCATTTGTGGTAATTTCCGGCCTGTATGTCTACGCCTGTCTCATCGCCAGTATGGTGATGATGCTGAACTTTGCCCGGAAAAACAGCAGCGGGCTGTACCGCAAACAGTGCACCCTGTTTACACTGGGTGGCATTTTCCCATTGGTCACGAGCATTGTGGCCACATTCTCCAAAGCAAATCTGCCCATCACCGCCACCGCGCTCAGTTTTGTCCCTACCGTGATATTCAATGGCATCGCCATTTATCAGCTCCATCTGTTGGATATCATGCCCGTGGCGACGCAGCGGGTCTTGGACTGGATTTCTGACTGCTATCTGATCCTCAGTGAAAAAGGGCTCGTGATCAGCTACAACCAGCCCTTTGCCCAGGTTTTTGGTGCCCAGTTTGGCATTGTGGAAAACCGCTATCTGAAAGACTGTATCAAGGAAGACGATGTGGCGCGGAAGACGGCGATTTATAACATGATCACTGCTGTGGAAGCCTGTCGTGATTCCCACGCAACCATCTCTTATGAGCAGTCGGCTACTACTATGAAAGATGGCATTGCCCAGAAGAATTACTATATTACGGACACCTCTCCGTTGGATATCAGCGGGAAATCCGTCGGATTTATCATCATCTTCAAGGACATTACCCAGCTAAAAAAGAGTATGCAGCAGCTCCAGGAAAATGAAAAACGTATGTTAGAGCAGGAACGGTTCGCTTTTCTTGGTCAAATGATAGGCGGTCTGGCCCACAACCTGAAAACACCCATTATGAGCATTGCTGGCTGTATTGCGGCAGCGGATAGCCTGATTGATGAATGTCTGGAAAGTCTGGATGATCCGGTGGTGAATGCTGACGACTACCGGGAGATCTATGGGGAGATCCGAAGTTGGTTTCAGAAGATCCAGGAATCCTCCGCCTATATGTCGGATATTATCACCACGATCAAAGGGCAAGTCACCAGTGCCGGTACCTTTGAAGAGTCTGCATTTACCTTAGATGAACTGGTCAAGCGCACCACCCTGCTCATGCGTCATGAGCTTCTCTCCGGCGGCTGTTCTTTGATAACAGAGTGCGACACCAGCCAAAACATCACCCTGCGGGGTGATATCAACAATCTGATTCAGGTGTTGGGCAATCTGATTTCAAATGCCATCTACGCGCAAAAACAGGCCGGCGGAGGAATCATCACACTTGGCATGAGCGAGGAGCATGGCTTACTGAAGCTCTACGTCAAGGATACTGGCCCTGGAATTCCCACCAATATACGGGAGCGTCTGTTTAAAGAAATGGTCACAAGCAAGGGCACCCAGGGCAGCGGTTTGGGACTTTATATCTCCAATGCCGTTGTCCGCGGCAAGTTCGGCGGCTCCATGTGGGCAAAAGAGAACCCCGGAGGCGGGACCATCATCGGCATGACAATCCCATTTGATGGAGCCAAACAGCTCCAATCGGCAACATAAAAGGCGGTATGCTATGAGACAACATAAAGCATCAGCAGAAGACGGTGCCTTTTCGATTTTGGCGCTGGACGATGACCCCATTATGACATCCACAGTTCAGGCGTATTTCCAGCGCTCGGGTTACCGAGTGGATGTGGAAAACGATCCCCTTCAGGCTATCGAACGCATCCGAAGCGGCGATTATGACATCCTTCTGTTAGACTTTCTGATGACACCTATCTGCGGCGATCAAGTGGTAGAGGAGATTCGCAAATTTAACAACGAGATTTTTATTGTTCTGCTCACCGGACACAAGAATATGGCTCCGCCCATCCGAACGATTCGTGCTCTGGATATCCAGGGGTACTACGAAAAGAGTGACCGGTTCGATCAACTGGAATTGCTGGTGGAGTCCTGCGTCAAGTCCATCCGGCAGCTGCGCACCATCCGCAGCTACCAGAAGGGGCTGACCTCCATTGTGGAATCCCTGCCGAATATCTATCATCTGCAAAGTGTGGAGCATATCTGTGACAGCATTCTGCAAACCGTCACCGCGCTGTTGAACTGCACCGGAAGCATCCTGATTCTGGACAGCACACTGTGTGGCCTCTCCACCCCGGAAAGCGATGCCCGGCGCTATATCTCACGGGCCGCCGGTTCCCAGATTTCTGTTCCGGAAGGAGAACAGGTAGAGCGGCTGCTTGGAAAACTTGCTCCGGACGGGCGGTTGACCGAGGAAAATCGAGTGATTTTCCCCATGATGAACGCCTCCCAAATCGTAGGTTTGCTGTGCGCAGAGTGGAAAAACGCGCCGGAGTATGATCAGATTCAGTTGCTGGAGGTCTTTGCTAAACAGGCATCAGCCGCTCTTTCCAACACGCTGCTCCACGCTTTGGTGCAGGAAAAGAACCAGGAACTGGACCGGGCGTACAGCCATCTGCGGGACAGCTATGCGGAAATCATTGCTGCCGTGCGCGGTATTGTAGATGCCAAGGATTTTTATACCCGCAATCACTCAGACCGGGTTTCTTTCTATGCAGTGGAACTGGCCAGATACATGGGACGGGATGAATCCTACTGTTCCCGCCTGCAGGTGGCAGGGCTGTTTCACGATATTGGTAAACTTGGGATCCCGGATGACATCTTGCTGAAAGAGGGGCGGCTGACTGAAGAGGAATTCGCGGTTATTAAAACCCATCCCGCTCGAGGTGCGGAACTTCTGACCTATATCAGTTACTTCCATGATATTGTCCCCTGGGTCCGGTCTCACCACGAGCGATATGACGGCAAGGGGTATCCGGACGGCCTGTCCGGCACGGATATTCCGGAACAGGCGCGGATCATCTCTGTGGCAGATGCTTTTGACGCCATGACCTCTGACCGCCGTTACCGCGGCAGTCTGGGGACGAATCGGGCCATTGAAGAATTGAAGCGGGAAAGAGGCCACCAGTTCGATCCCGCCATTGTAGACTCTTTTATAGAGCTGGTGACAAGTCCCGGTTTCCTGGAGCGTGCCGCTCAGGCAAACCAGCAGCCTAAAATGGAGATTAAGAACCAATGGAGGAGCTCACAATGAGAACAGGCCTATCTAATCAACTAGATTACGAAGCCCTCCTTTACCACACTTTCCCAGAGTTTCTTACAGGCATTGCGCAAGCTTATGCCGACCGGCCGGCTATATCTTGGTTCAACCGAAAAAAGGAGGAGCAGAGCTATACCTACCGCGAGATGACAGACCAGGTCCGGGCTCTGCAGGAAGCATTTTGCATCCAAAATATGGCTGGAAAACGCGTTGCTATTATAAGTGAAAACAGTTTCGAATGGATATTCGTGTTTCTTGCCGCAGTCTCCTGTGGCTGTATAGCTGTATGTGTGGACATTGAGCAGTCAGACGAGGTTATCCGGGACATGATTTCCCGGTCAGACGCCCAAGTGGTCTTTCTATCCGAAACATATCTGCCTATCTGCGCTCCTTTGCTCCAGAAGGATTGCACAAAGGTTGAGCAGTTTGTACTCATGGGTCGAAGCTCTGCGCAGAAGGACATGACCAGTACGGAGCAGATGCTCGAACTTGGGCGTGTCCGGTTGGAGGCTGGCGAGAACACGGCTGCCTCCCTGACGATTCAGATGGATCAGACCGCTGAGTTTGTATTCACCTCCGGGACCACCAGTAAGCCGAAAATTGTCATGCTCAGTCAAAATGCCATCATGCAAAATATACACGATGCCTGTACGTATGTTTGTCTCTATGATAAGGTTTTTACTTCCCTGCCGTTCTACCACGCTTACGGGCTTAACTGTGCTGTACTCTGCTCCTTTTTGCAGGGAGCGCACTTGTATATCAACGGGAACTTGAAAACGGTCATGCGGGATCTGCACCTGGCCCAGCCGGATACCATGTTCACTGTGCCGCTGATGGTGGAAGCCATCCACAACCAGATCTGGCTCAATGCGGAGCGTGAGCAAAAATCCGATGGCCTGCACAAACTGCTGAAAATAGCCGGCATTGGCCGGAAACTCCACATTTCTATAAGCCGTCAGACTCTTGGGGCGATTCGAAAGCAAGTGTTTGGAGACCTGCGGCTCATCATCTGCGGCGGCGCTCATCTCAGCCAAAACATCTCAGAGGAGTTTGAACTGCTAGGCATTCAAATGCTGCAGGGCTACGGGATCACTGAGTGCTCCCCACTTATTTCCGTCAACCGCAATTGCTTCAATAAGCTCGGTTCCGTGGGCCTGCCGATGGCCAGCTTTGAAATCAAACTGGTGGACGGTGAGGTTTGGGCACGCGGTCCCTCTGTGATGCAGGGGTATTACAAGGATGCGGCGGAGACAGCGGAGGCCCTGGAGAACGGCTGGTTTAAAACCGGCGATCTGGGCTACAGCGACAAGGATGGCTTTTTGTATCTGACAGGCCGGAAAAAGAATTTGATCGTATTTAAAAACGGCAAAAAAATCTCACCGGAAAAACTGGAAGACATGCTCGCCTCTATTCCATTGGTAAAAGAGGTCATGGTCTATGGCTCGGCCAGCGGCTCCTCGGCAGATGATGTAAAGCTGACCGCAAGCATCTATCCGGACCCGGAGTTTACAAGGGGCATGACTTCTTATGACATTTTAAATTTGCTGCATCAGGAGATCGCGCGAATCAATGCTGCCTTGCCTTCTTACCAGCAGATTCAGATGATTACCATTCGTGAGAAAGAATTTGCAAAAACTGCTATGAGAAAACTCAAACGCTATGAAGAGCAATAGGGGGAGGCACACCGCATGCTGCAATTGATTCAAAACATCGTGTACGAGGTCACAGGCAAAAAAGGCCTCACTTATGATACTGATTTTGTGGAGGATCTGGCGCTCAATTCATTTGATGTGATGAACATCATCGGAAAATTTGAGGAACACTTTGATGCTGAAATCCCCACTCGTGATGTCTGGCAGCTTCACCAGGTAAAAGATGTGATTGACTACTTAGCCCGAAGGGGCTTTGTGGAGCCTTGAGCCGTGGAACAGGGAGGTATTCTGCTCTGTGTCAGCTCCTTCAGCGGCAATCCAGGCGAATCCCACGCCCTTCTGCGTGCCGCTGCGGAGCGCTATATGGGACATAGCGGCGACTGGACGATTTTTCGTCAGCCCAAGGGCAAGCCCACTTTTCAAACACTGCCCCAGGTGCATTTCAGTATTACTCACAGCGGCACCTATTGGATGTGTTCCCTCTCAGACAGGAACATTGGGGTGGATCTCCAAATTCACCAGCCCTGCGACAGAGAGAAGCTGTCCGCACAATTCTTCCACCCGGCTGAGGACGCTTTTTTGCGCCAGGGGGGGTATGCGGATTTTTTCGATTTGTGGACGGCCAAGGAGAGCTATTTGAAATATACGGGGCAGGGCATCACGGAGGGACTCGATTACTTTTCCGTGGTGGCGCCGGACGGCCGCTTTCCCTCTATGGCAGAGGTATGGCTGCATCTGATGCCGTGGACAGAGGGGTACTCCCTCTGCCTGTGTGCCCGGCATCCTGCTGCTGTGACCGTGGTGTCCCTGTAACAGCCTGTTATACAGCAGCTTTTCTGGATGCCATCCACTACCATGTGCGCAGCGGAACGTTCCGATGCGTTGCGGGATACCTGTTTCGGTACTGGTAATTCCGCAAACGCAGCAGCAGGCGTTTCAGGCAGTGTTGTCGGTGAGCCAGCAATAGACAACCGCTCTCGTTCCCAGCGATAGTGTGTGGTTGGTGTAATTCCTCTCTCCCTGCACCACTGCCGGACTGGCAATCCGCTGCTTCTGCAATCCTGATACTATTTTCCAATAAAAAGTAGGCACTTTTTATTGGAAAATAGTATCAGTTCTGTGGATGTCACCGTAATACCCCCTGACGGTAATAGTGGTGGAACGTTGCGTAACGTTCCACCACTATTATCTCATAGAAGTCTATACGCCGTTTGCTTTTACGGGTACGCGCCCCCCGGCCGGTCAGCGCTCCCCTCCGCAGGCCAGCAGCGTCAGGGCCGACAGGGTGAAGCCGTCGGTGATCTCCCCGGCGGCGATCTTCGCCCGCAGCTCCTCCTCCGTCATCCAGATCAGCTCCCGGATGCCCTCGTGGCCCACCCGGGCCTCCCCGCCGTCCACCTCCGCCAGGAACACCTGGACACAGCCGGAGGAAAGCCCGGTGTCCGCCCGGACATTCCCCAGATACCGGAGCTGCCGGACCTGGGCGCCCATCTCCTCATCCAGCTCCTTGCGGATGTTCTCCTCCGGCGTCAGTCCCTCTTCCGCGAACCCTCGGGGAAACTCCAGGCACTCGGCCCGGGGGGCGTGGCGGAAGCTCCGCAGCAGGCCGTACTGTCCTCCCCGCCGGGGAATGGCCACAGCGCCGTTGGTCCCGGGCTGGGGATACACCACCCGGGCGTAGGAGGCAAGCCGCCCCGCCCCGCCCCGGTACAGGTCCGCCAGAACCATGTAGTAGGGCCGGTTGTCGTACACCAGTCCCATGGGCCTGCCGGTAGAACGGGAGAAATCCCGCATCTCCTCCGGGTCCATGACCAGATTGTCGTCCGGGGTGAACAGATCCGGCCGCTGGGCCGCCAGGGCGAAGTACCGCTCCACCGTGTCAGGGGTCCCGGGGGTCTGGGGGGTGTTGTCCAAATGGCGTTCAGCAGTCATACCGGCATTCCTCTCTTCGTTCAGATAGTCAGATCATATCACGGTTTTCTCCGGTGGGCAAGGGCTCCCCGCCCCGGAGGGCCATACAGCGGTCCCGCAGGCGGCGGAACAAGTCCCCGTCCCCCTGCTGGAAGGGTTTTTCCGCCGTGTGCCGGTCGCTGCCGCAGTTGGGCAGCAGGCCGAAGCGTTGGCAGTAGTCCATCAGCCGCTCCCGCTGCTCCCGGGTGTACCGGGAATAGACCACCTCCAGCGCCTGGCCGCCCAGGTCCCGGAACTGCCGCACCAGCGCCTCCTCATCCTCCCGCCCCAGCCTGTAGGCATACAGGTGGTTCAGCGTGGCGATGCCGCCGCTGGCGCGGATCGCCTCCACCACCTGCTCCAGGGGGGCGAAGCAGAGGTAGCGCTCGCCGGGGACGTAGGCCCGCCGCTTCCCGTGGGCGGACAGGTATTGCTCCTGAGCCTGCCGGACGGAGGACACGCAGCCCGTCTCCGCCAGCAGCCGGGCCACCTCCCGGCGGCCGTAGTGGTTGGACTGGGGATTGCGCTCCAGCAGCATCTGATACTATTCTTCAATAAAAACAAGATAAAATCCAAGAACGAGCAGTAATGCTATGAATGGTGTCAGAGGTAAGGGCGCAAATGGTCTCACAAAGGCGATCTACCACTTTCTCCAAAGTTAC
>Ga0129307_1002035_pt1 | contig 18029 bp, 16 predicted proteins | sample P1105metagenome_FD_94437 | JGI IMG/M metagenome (GOLD analysis project Ga0129307, IMG submission 94437) | Capybara group fecal microbial communities from Wisconsin, USA - P1105 metagenome | ecosystem: Host-associated > Mammals > Digestive system > Large intestine > Fecal | place: USA: Wisconsin... | reverse complement strand
TAAAATATACTTGTTTTTTATATATTTTTTTGTTATAAGTTTTGTGTACGTGGGCCTTTTCTTCCACCAATAATATATTTACCTTTTAAGTTTTCTAGTTTAAAATCTTTTTCTTTTTTTCTTGAAACAATAAAAGAACCATCTCTTTTAGTTAGCGCAGCGAAGTTTACTATGTAATCTTTTTTACCTGAATTATATACATAGATAGATTGTTCACTTCCACAAAAACCTATTTGTACATCTTTAGACATAACTGCTGCTGCTACTTTATCTGCGCCTGGAGTAAGTACTATTTCTACATTCAATCCTTCTTCTTTAAAATATCCTTTTTTTACTGCAATATATTGTGGTGCGTAAAAAATAGAATGCGCAACTTCTGCAACTTTTACATTTTTTAGATCATTCTTTTTAGTATTAGTAATATCTTTGTTAATAAATATAATTCCAATAATTGCAATAATTAAAAGAACAACTCCAATTATAATCTTCTTCATTTTTTTCATCTTCCTTTCAAAGTATTATATGAAAAGATGTTAATTTATGATACAATTAAATAGGTGATAAAAATGATAGAAAACTTAAATGATAGACAACTTGAAGCCGTAACTAACCTTGATGGGGCTATGCTTGTTTTAGCAGGTGCAGGTTCTGGTAAGACTAGAGTTTTAACAACAAAAGTAGCATATCTTTTAGATCAAAAAGATATATCGCCAAAGAACATCTTAGCGATTACTTTTACAAATAAAGCTGCAAAAGAAATGAAAGAAAGAATATTTAGTTTAATAGGTAGAGAAGCATTTTTAATACAAATATCTACTTTCCATTCTTTTGGTTTAAAGTTATTAAAAGAAAATTATGAATTACTTGGTTATGATAGTAATTTTACTATATTAGATGCAGATGATTCTTTAACTGTTATTAAGAAGATTATGAAAGAATTAGATATTGATTCAAATAAGTATAATTATAGAGGTATTAGATCAAGTATATCTGATAATAAAAATGAAATGGTATCAGTATCTGAATTTGAAAAATTTGTATATACTGATTATGATAAAGTAGTATATGAAGTATATAAAGAATATGAAAGCAGTTTAAAAAGAAGTAATGCAATAGATTTTGATGATTTATTACTTCTTCCTATAAAACTATTTAGTGAACATAAAGAAGTACTAGAAAAGTATCAGGAACAATATAAATATGTATTTATAGATGAATATCAAGATACTAATAAACCTCAGTATTTAATGAGTAAGATGATATCAGCTAAATATAAGAATATAACTGTAGTTGGAGATAATGACCAAGCAATATTTACTTGGAGAGGCGCTGATTATAAAAATATTCTTAACTTTGAAAAAGATTATCCAGATGCAAGAGTAGTAGTACTTGATGAAAACTATAGATCAACTAAAACTATATTGAAGGCAGCGAATAACGTTATTAAGAATAATAAAATACGTAAAGAAAAGAATTTATGGACTAATAATGAGGAAGGACCTCTTATCACGTACTATAAAGCATTTGATGAAAAAGATGAGTCAGGTTATGTAGTTAAAGAAACTAAAAAGTTAATAGATTCAGGTGTTAATCCAAATGATATATGTGTTTTATATAGAGCAAATGCTCAATCAAGAAACGTAGAAGAATCATTCTTATCAAATAATATTTCATATAGAATAGTAGGATCTTATGCATTCTATAATAGAAAAGAAATTAAAGATTTAATCGCATATTTAAAACTTGTTCACAATGAAAAAGATGATGTATCTTTACTTAGAGTTATTAATTATCCTAAAAGAGGAATAGGTAATAAATCTATAGAAAATTTAGGAATCATTGCAAAAGCAGAGAATAAATCATTATATGAATCTATAACTTCAGGAAAAGAATTAGAGTTTAAGAATATAATAGAGTCTTTGAAAAAAGATAAAGAGAACATGTCTTTAACAGATTTTGTTGATCTTGTTCTAACTAAATCAGGTATTAAAGAATCTTTAAAAAATGAACATACTTTAGAAGCAGATATTAGATTAGAAAACTTAGAAGAATTTAAGTCTATTACTAAGAATGTAGAAGAAGCAGATGGTATAGTTAGTTTAGAAGACTTCTTAGATGAATTAAGTTTAGTATCAGATGCATCTGAAAATCAAAAAGATGAAGAAGATAAAGTTACTTTAATGACTATGCATGCGGTTAAAGGACTAGAATTTGACTATGTATTTGTAGTAGGAGTAGAAGAAGGATTATTTCCACATTTAAATAGTATGAATAGTGAAGAAGAACTTGAAGAAGAAAGAAGACTATGCTATGTAGCAATAACAAGAGCTAGAAAAAAATTATATATAATTAATTCTAGAAGTAGACTTTTATATGGTAAAGTATCTAGTAATGTACCTAGTAGATTTATAGCAGAAATAGGTGATGATTTACTTGATCAAGAAAAGAAAGAATCTATCTTTACTAAGAAAATACATAAAGAAGAAATGATAACTAATAATGATTTAAAACCAGGCGATCTTGTTAAACACGAAAAGTATGGTAATGGTGTAGTTTTAAATATTGAAGGTAAGATTGCAACTATTAGTTTTACTAAAAATGGAGTTAAAAAGTTATTAAAAGATCATAAAGCAATAAAGAAAGTGCAAATGGAGGTATAAATGGAATTATTAATTATGGCTGCGGGAATGGGCAGTAGATTTGGTGGACTTAAACAAATAGAACCAGTTGGTCCTAATGGAGAATTTATAATAGATTATTCTATATATGATGCTAAAAGAGCAGGATTTGATAAAGTAGTGTTTATTATAAAAGAAGAAAATTATGAAGTGTTTAAAGAGACTATAGGTAAAAGAGTAGAACCTCATATGAAAGTAGATTATGTATTTCAAAAGATGGAAGATATTCCAGAATTTGTAAATATACCAGAAACTAGAGTTAAACCTTGGGGTACTGCACAAGCAATATTAGAAGCTAAAGATAAAATGAGTGGACCATTTCTAGTTATAAATGCAGATGATTTTTATGGAAGAGATGCATTTTTTGTAGCTAGAGATTTCTTAGAAAGTTCTGCTAAAGATAAGTATTCTACAGTTGGATATAAAGCAAAGAATACGATGACAGAAAATGGTTCTGTTAAAAGAGGAGTTGTAAAAGCTAAAGATGGTTTATTAGTATCAATTGATGAATGTATTTTAGAGTATCAAGATGGTAAGATTATGGCGGAATCAATAGAAACAGGTAAAAAATATGAAGTAGATAAGGAAGATTTAGTATCTATGAACATGCTTACATTTGACTTATCTATATTCCCATTTTTAGAAAAAAGAATGGTTGAATTCTTTAAAGAAAATGAAAATAATTTAGATAAGTGTGAATATTTAATACCTATGGAATTAGAAAGAACTATAGAATCAGGTAAAGAAGCTAGAGTACTAGATACTAAAGCAGAATGGTACGGTGTAACATATAGAGAAGATTTGGAATATGTTAAAAAATCAATAAAAGATTTAGTAGATAAAAATGAATACCCTAATAAGTTATGGGAAGAATAGTTTACAAGATTATTTTTTGTAAACTTTTTTTTATAATCATTTACTTTATTTATAAAAAATGTTATTATATTATTTAGAATAGAGGAGTGTTTGATATGGATTACAATGATTTATCAGGAATACTACAAAGAATTGAAGAAAATGAAAGAGAGTTAACTGAAAAAATAGCAAATTTAAAAAATGAACTATCAAAATCAGAAAACAATGAATATCAGTTAGTAGGTACAAATGAAAAGAAAGATGAGTTAGTTAAACTAGAAAATGATAGAAACTCATTAATAGTTGTTAAAAATAAAATTCATAATACATTTGCAACTTATAATCAATTAAAAGTACAAGCTGATAAAAGTGAATACAGTGGAATGTCTTATGATGATTTTAAAAATATGCTTGGAGAACTTGATTTAAATAGAAAAGAACTTGAAAATAAAATAGAAGAACTAACTATTCAAACAAAAGGAAAAGAAGAAAATAAATACTCTCTAGTAAGTACTAATTCTAAAATAGAAGAATTGAAGGAATTAAAGGATAAAAAACAAAAAGTAGAAATTAAGTTTCAAAGAATAGCAAGTTATTTAAATAATTATAATAGATTATTAAGAGATATCGAGTCTTTAAAACAAGAAGAAGATAATAATGTACTATTTAGTAGATTTAATGAATTAATTTATAAAGCTAATAGAAGTGGTTTACCAGCTCAATTAATAATTGATTTAATGTCTCAAACTTTTAATTTTAGTACTCTAAATCAAGATAAACAAAATGATAATCAAAATATAATAAAAGATCAACCTGTTATTCAATCTGTACAAGCATCAAATGATGAATCTCAATCTGTACAAGTATCAAATAATGAATCTCAATCTGTACAAACTAAGACAAGAGAAGAAGAAATATATGATTTGTTAAGTGAAAGTGCTAAAAGATTAAAACAAGCTTTAGATGATAATAATAGTGAAGCAATAGCAAGTGAAAGAGGTTATAGACAACGATTACTAAATGAATTAAATGAAATCAATGAAGAAAGAATTAAAAAACAAAAAGAAGAACAAATCGAAAAAATAGATAGATTATTAGAAGAAAGTGCTAAGAGATTACAAAGTGCTATTGCAGAAAACAATGATGATGCAATAGCGCAAGAAAGAAGTTATAGACAACAATTATTAAATAAAAAAGCAGAAATAAATGGAATAGAATTAAATGAACCTAAAAAGAATCCAGTAATTTCTAATGTAGAAAACAAAGAAAACAAAGAAAATGAAGGAAATGTTGAAAATACAGAAAATACAAAAAATACAGAAAATGAAGAAAATGTTGAAAATATTGAAAACGTAGAATCTGAAAACATTAATCCTATAAATGAAGAAGAAGCTGAAGAAGAAATTGATCCAGAATTAGAAGAACTAAGTGATGGTGAGATTAAAGATAGAATTAAAGATTTAGAAACTAAGAGAAAAGCTTTAGATGATGAAATAATCAAAATAAGTTTAGATTCTTCAAAGGATTTTTGGAACGAAACATATGAACAAATGGGAAGATTCATTGAAATGGGTAAAGAAATCTATAAATTAAAAGAATTACTTCCAGAAGTTATAGAAAACAATGTTCTAGAAGAACAAGAAGAACCAGTTAATCAACAAAACTATAATGTTCAAGAAGAACAAAAATCTAAGAGTGAATCTAGAAAAGTTAAATTTAAAAAATTTATTACTGCAAAAATGCCTAAACATGCTGTTAGAATTTGCTTTGCAGTAAGAAAAGCAATAAGTGATTTATTCAATAGAAATAAAACAGTAGAAATAACTGGTGATGTAGAAAATGAAGTTGAATCAAATGTTGAACCAATTATTGTAGATAATGTTGGAAAATTAGATGATGAAGAACAAATAATTGAAATACAAGATGATGAAGATGATGAAATAACTCAAGACTTTACTCAATTATCCGATGATTTAGGAAAAACTCAATCAGATTTAGAAAAAATGAAAGAGATAATGGAAAAATATAGAGATGATATAAAATTAAAAACTGGTGATGATTTAAAAATAAAAACAATATAAAAAAGGTTTAAAATAAACCTTTTTTTCTTTTATAAATAATTAATTAATAGTATAATATAATTAGGTGATAATCATGAACATAGAAAAAAGAATGGATGAATTAATTAGCATTATTAATAAAGCAAGTTATGAGTATTATGTATTAGATAATCCAACTATAACAGACCAAGAATATGATGATGCATATACAGAATTACAAAGATTAGAAAAGAAGTATCCAGAATTAAAAAGAGAAGATTCTCCTACAAATAGAGTTGGTGGAGAAGCAATAGATAAATTTGAAAAGGTAAGACATGCATCTCCAATGCTTTCTTTTGATGATATATTTAATGAAGAAGAAATAATGCTTTTTGATGAAAGAATAAAGAAAACTATTTCTAAACCAAAATATACTTTAGAACCTAAAATGGATGGTTTATCTGGTTCATTAATATATGAAAATGGTGTTCTAGTTAGAGCTGCTACTAGAGGAGATGGAGTAACTGGTGAAGATATAACTATTAATGTTAAGACTATTAAATCAGTACCATTAAGATTAACAAAAGATATTAATATAGAAGTACGTGGTGAAATTTACATGAGTAAATTGTCTTTTGATAAAGCGAATATTGAAAGAAGAAAAAATAATGAAAAAGAGTTTGCTAATCCTAGAAATGCCGCTGCAGGTTCTGTAAGACAATTAGATAGTAAAATAACTGCTAAAAGAAATTTAGATTTTATGGCATATTTTATACCTAATCCAGAAGACTATGATATTAAAACTCAAGAAGAATCTATTAAGTTTTTAAAAGAATTAGGTTTTGTTACTAACATTAAATTAAATGGACTTGCTAAAAATAGTAAAGATATAATAAATTATGTTCATGAGTTAAATAAAAAAAGAGATAGTTTACCATATGAAATAGATGGTGTTGTTATAAAAGTAGATAGTTTAGAAGATGAAAAAAAATTGGGTATAACATCTAGAGTACCTAGATGGGGAATTGCATATAAATTTCCAGCACAAGAAGTATTAACTACTTTAAATGAAATAAAGTTTACTGTTGGAAGAACCGGTAAAATAACACCTAATGCTATATTTAATCCTGTTCATGTCGCTGGTTCATTAATAGGTAAAGCAACACTTCATAATGAAGATTATGCAAAAGAAAAAGATGTAAGAGTAGGAGATATAATCTCTGTTAGAAAAGCAGGGGATGTAATCCCAGAAGTAGTAGAAGTAAAATTAGATAGAAGAAAAGATGATGCTATACCTTTTAAAATGATAGATTCTTGTCCAATATGTGATACTAAATTAGTTAAAAAAGATGCTATGCATTTTTGTCCAAATGATGATTGTCCATCTAGAAAAATAGAAGGATTAGAACACTTTGTATCTAGAGATGCAATGTATATTGAAGGTTTTGGTGAAAGAATAGTAGAAGATTTTTATAATATGGGATTTTTGACTAAGATAGAAGATTTCTATCACCTATATAAACATAAAGATGAATTAATGACTATGGAAGGTTTTGGTGAAAAGAGTATAACTAATTTACTTGATGCCATTACTAGTAGTAAAAAGAATTCATTAGAAAGATTAATATTTGGTTTAGGAATAAGACATGTTGGTAAAAAGACTGCTAAAATATTAGCAATGTATTTTGGAGATATTGATAAATTAATGAAGTCAGATTATGATACATTAAGTAATATACCAGATATTGGAGATATAATTGCAAAATCAATAACAGATTATTTTTCAAAAGATGATAATATTAATCTAATTAATAAATTAAAAGAATTAAATGTTAATATGGAATATCTCGGTGAAAAAGTAGATAGTTCTAATGAACTTGTTTATGGAAAAACATTTGTAATAACTGGAACTTTATCAGAATCAAGAGATAAATATAAAGAAAAATTAGAATCTTTGGGTGCAAATGTAACAGGTTCAGTAACATCTAAAACAGATTATGTTTTAGTAGGAGAAAATCCGGGTTCTAAATATGATAAAGCTATTAGTCTTGGTATAAAAATACTTAATGAAGATGATTATGAAAAATTAATTAATTCATAATTTGCATTTTTATAAAAAAATGCTATAATTAGTCTAGAAGTGAGGGGATAAATATGAGCATTAATTATAATGAACTATATGAAAAAATACTTAAAAATGACGAAATACCATCTGTTAAAAAGGCAGCATTAATCAGAATGTTAAAATATTATGCATCATTTAAATCAGAACAAGATGCAAAAGAAAGAGAAGATAAAACTTATACTGTTCATAATAGTAAAATAAGTGATAAAGATCGTATTAATCTAGAATTATATAAAATTGAAGAATTATATAAAAATGAAGAAAATAAAGAAAATGAAATAGACAAGTTAATTAATCTAAAAAAGACATATTCTAAAATGCTTAATATAAAAGATCCAGATACTTATCAAAAAATTAAGGAAGATTTAACTGAAATTCAAATTGAAAACGAAATAAATCCTAAGTTTTATTCAGCTTATGATAATATAATAAAAAAATATACATCCGATGATGAAAATAAAAAAACATTTTAAACATTAATTTATAATAATTAATGTTTTTTTATTTATTTTTATGTTATAATAAAGACAATAAGAAGGTGCGTTATAATGTTAGAAGATAAAAAAGAGTTTTATATTGAATTAATAGAAAATTATGTTAATGTATTACGTCAAAAGCAATTAGAAATAGAAACTAAAAAAAGAGATATGGAACAATATGCATATTTATTTACAGATGATGGGTTAGATATTAATGCATTTTTAGAAATGGATAATTCAAAGAAATCTTTTATAATATATTTTATTTCGAATTCTTTTAATATACCTGAAACAATTAAATCTATAGAACAATATGCAATTATTAAAAATGGTAATAATCAATTGTTATTACAATCAAATCAATATAAGCAAAAACAAGAATTAGTTAATAATATAAATATTCTTATTAAAGAACAAGAAAATTCAATTAAGAATAGAGAAAATGAATTATTAATTCTTAATACAAGAATGAATGTACTTAGTGAATTATTAAGTAATAAAATATCAAATTCTTTAAATTTAGATGCTGAAGAATTAAGTCAATTAATAGATGTACCATTATTTAATGAAAAACAAAAAACTGAAGTATTAGCAATACTTGCAAAAATTGTTTCTAAATATTTTCAAAATCAAATAGAAGAACGAGATAGAAGAATAATTGAAGAAATTGAAGAAAATGATAATAGATTAAGAGAACAAGCTGCTCAAGTTGAAGATGCTGATATTGAAAAAAAAGTTAAAGAAATTATAAAAAATGCTATTGAAACAGATGATAACATAAAAAATCAGATTAATCTTATGCCAGAGCAAAATGATTTATTAGATGAACTAGTTATATTTATGATTTCAAACGGTGAAAAAATTCAAGATATAACTGTAGAATCAGCTAAAAAGAATATATTAACATATATAAAAAGATCATTAAAAGCAGAAAGAAAAAAGTTATTAAATATAATATTTGAAGATGAAGACATAAAAAAACTTATAACAGATTATTTAGATAAAAGTTTTGATGTAAGTGAACTAAAGAAAGATGTTTCAGAATATCTAATGAATAATGATATTCAATTAACAAAAGAATCAGTTGAGAAAAGAATAAAAGAAATAATAATTAATAATGAAATAGAAAAAGTAGATAAAGCTTATGCAGATTTAGCTATAATAAAATCTATAATTGATGATAATATAACTGCACAAATTACTGAAAAAGAAGACGATTATATAGATGAAGAATTAATTGAGAAATCAAAACATGATATTCTAAAGAGTGGTTTTAAACCTGAAGAAATAGAAAAGCAATTAGAATATATAGAACAATTAAAAGGAATTATTAAATCAAATGTTCATCTTTTATTTGATAATTCTGAATACTTTAATACAGAAGATTTTAAGAATTTAGCTATAGTTAATGAATGTTTAAAATTCGTAAAGGAATTTAATTCATTTACAATTAAAGAAACTGAATTCTATGAGAGTATGGAAGCAGAATTAATTGTATCTTTAGCAAAAAATTTAAGTGAAACAGCGAATAAGGTTGGAGAGTTTTTTGCAAATCCTGAAGAAGCTATTAAAAAAGATTCGCCTATAGAACCAGAACCAACTTCATCACCAACACCAACTCCAGTTGAACCTTCGGATGAAAAAGACGAAGAAAATAATATTATTAAGGAATATTATAGAAAAATATTATTTACAAAAGATTTTATAGAAGATATAAAAAATATGAGTGTGGGAAATAAAGAAGGCGTAAATAGAGTATTTAATTGTATTAATCAATTAGAAACTGTTGATAGTCTTTCTGATGTAACATTTAAATATCATGGATTCACAGAAAATAAAGTTGGACATAAATATGCATTATTAGTTAAAAAAGGTGTTATTACTAATTCAGGTAGATCACCGGTTAGATTTTTCTTTATACCTAAAACAGTAGTAGATTCTGATGGTAATAAAGAAACTTATTATGTAGTATTCTATGCGGATAAAAAGATAAAGAAGAACGATAAAGAAAGTGCAAACAGAATTTATGCACATAATAGATTAAATAATACATTACTTGAAACAGATTATTTATTAGGATTAATGGATAATGAACAAGATTTTGATAACGCAAGACATGATCAATTGAAATATATTAAAGCAATGATAAAGGCTCTTGGTTAGAAGAAAGGTGATAAGTATGGATAAGACAATTGAATTTTTAGAAGATTTATATAGAATATTAGATCAAAAAGAACAAGAAATAAAATCAAAAATTAATAGTATATCGGATGTTCAACAAAGTCTAAATGAAAAAATAAAAAAAATAGAACAGTCTGTTTCATCAATCGTTGATATAGAAGATAGTGAAATTATTAATCTGTTAAATTCTATTAAAATAGAAGACGATTTGGTAACAGAACATGATATAAAAGAATTAATAAGTAATCCTAACTATGACCATAGTAGTGAAAGAAAAAATTTATTATTCATTATAATGCAAGCTAAATATCTTTTACAATATGGATTAACATTAGAAGAAAATCAAATAAAAGAATTTAAAGATACTATTAAAAGAATTAGTGCTAATAATAAAGAACAATTTAAACAAATGAATAGATTGAATTCTGAGATACAAAAAAATAATGTTATGAAGTCTGTTAATTCAAATATGAGAAGAGATATAGAAGATAATGAATTGATTGTACCAGGAATTGAATATCTAAATGATACTCTATTAAAAGATGATAGATATACTGAAGAAGAAAAAAGATCAATATTATTTGAAGTTATTAATCATAATGCTTCAGTATATAAATCTAAAATGGAAAATAGAGTAATACCAGAACCAGATCAATTAGATAATAGTGAACCTATTAGAGAACCAGAAATAGAACCAGATTTACCAATTATAAAACTTGATGATGAAAATGATGAGATGGATTCTGTAGAATTAGGTAATGGTATTTCTATGGAAGATTTAAAAGAAATATTTGATAAATATGATTATAATGTAGATGATTTATTGATAGAAAAGAAGAAAAAGAATAATGATATTTATCTTAATTTCTTATTAAGATATGGTGATAAAGCTAGAATAGATACAATATTAAAAACATTTAAAGAATATGGTATTGAAGCTAAAGATTTTGAATTTTATAAAACTAAGAAAAACGGAACTAAAGAACAATCTGAAGGAAATATTAAGACATTTACGAATATCTTGTTAAGATCTTCAAAAGAAGTTATTGATAATGTTATTGCAGTTGCAAATGGAACTGGTATTGATGATATAATGTCTCTTAAAACAGCATTTATTACTTCAAAAGCTTATACTAGAAGAAATGGAGAAAGCATAGATCAATTATCAAGTCAAGATAAAGCTTATGCTTATGGTGCATATTCTGATTTCTTAAAGAATATAGAGTTCTTTAAAGAAGAGGGATTTGATTTAAGTAAAATATCTTGTCCTTCTGTACTAACTTCATCTAATAATATCGTTAAATCTAATTATAAAACATTAAAGTATTATGATTTAGATATTAAGAATTCTTCTGGAAAAGATACTTTATCATCATTAGAATCTAATAATGTTTGTGAATCATCTGAAATGTTTGTAGAATTACATAGAGATGGTATTAAGTATCTAAATAAAAACTTAAGTAGAATAAAATTAGAACCTTATAATCTTGTTTTCTACAATGCTTATTATATGGTTAAAAATGGTTATACACCATTTAAGAATATAGAATCAACTGGTAATATGCAATTAAGGGGTGAAGTAGTTAATATTTCACGTGGTGGAACTTTTGGTATTACTAATGATAATAAAGATGAAATATTAAATAGATATGTACCTGATTCTTCAGTTAAAGAAAAATATGATAAATATGTAGAATTAGAAATGAAAAAAGTATTTAAATCTATGAGAGATAATAATGGTTTATTATATAAAAATGAAGTTACCTATGATAAATTTATTACCTCATTAGATGAAAAATATGGTAATAAAGATATATATGCTTATATAATTGATGGTATAAGAATATCAAAAGTAAAAGTACTAAGATTATATAGTATTTTAAAAGATAAAATTACACCTGAAAATCAAAAAGAAATTATAAATTATATTCTTACATATAATTCAATAATTGATAAAGATGAAATGTATAAAATAGATAAGGTTGTAGAAGAAGAAACAAAGAATAGAAAGTTGGGTTGATATTATGGATTATTTGTTAGATTATGGAATAAGTGAAGATACTTTAGATACAATTAAGAAAAGATCGGATAATCAAGTTTCTTTAATTGAATCAAATGAAACAAGAGTATCTGAAGCGATAGATTATTTTGAATCTATAGGTATTAGAAAAGAAGTAATAGAAAATATGCTATTAAATTATCCTGACATTTTCTTTAAAAAAATTGATGAAATAAAAGATACATTTAGTCATTATGATACTAGTAATTTAGTATTAATAATTAATAATGATATTAGTATATTAGAAAGAATATTTTAAAAACTAGAAAAAAATTCTAGTTTTTTTATTTTTTTAGGGGGATTTCTTCTTCAAACGGATAATAAAACTATTGAGGGAGGAAAAAAATGAAAAAGATTATGAGGTTAGTTATAATGCTAACTGTAGTATTATTGGTAGGAATTAAAGGGGTTAAGGCTGACACTGTAAATATTAAGCAGCAATTCATAGACAATGTATGGTCTTTTCATTATAGGAATGGAAGTGTATGGACATTTGGTAATTTACCATATAATTATGCAAATGGAAAATTAGTATATTGCATTCAACCGGATGCAAGAATAGCAACAGGTACATATTATAAATATGATGATTTTGAATTATCTGGTTATAGTAATGATTCTAAAGAGCAAATGAAGTTAATATCATATTATGGATATAATTATAATGGTCATCAAACATTAAAATATTATATGGCTACGCAAGAATTATTATGGCTATTATCACCAGATGAAAGAATAAAGTGGACTACAGGTAATACAGATGATACACCAGAAATAGATATATCTAGTGAGAAAGCAGAAATACAAAGACTAATTAGTTTAAAAGATGCTTATCCTACTTTTAAAGGAAAAGATTATGAAATGGAAGTAGGTAGTGAATTGGTTCTTAATGATACTAATAGATTGCTTGGTAGATATTCTATTGGTACTAATTCTGATATAGATGTATCATTGGAAAATGATGGTAGAATAGTAATTAGAAGTGATACACCAGGAGAACATATAATTAATTTTAATACTAAAAGATTCTATGATGCAGATACGTATATATATGATAATTTTTCTACTAGAACTCAGACACTTGCACATTTTGGCAATATAGAACCAAGAAATTTTAGTATTAAAGTAACTGTTAATCCAAAAGGTAAAATCAATATAAATAAAACAGATGAAGATAATAATAGTTTAGATGGTGTGGAATTTGAAGTATATAATGAACAAGATGAACTTGTAGATACTATGGTTACAGAAAAAGGTAAAGCAACTTCAAAAGAATTATCATTAGGTAAATATTATGTTAAGGAATCTAAAGAATTATATGGTTATGAAAAAGATGATACTAAATATGAAATTGATTTAGTAAAAGATAATAGTAATGAAAAAATTATGTATAGTGATTTAAATATAATTAATAAAAAAATATTATGTGAAATTACTTATATAACTACAAGTGATGATCATAATATAGATGCTAAATTTAATATATATACTAAAGATGGCACACTTATTTACACTGGTAAAACAGTTAATGGTATTATAAGTATTAAGCTTCCATATGGAGATTATATTATTAAAGAAATAGAGGTCCCTAATGGTTATAAATTAAATGATAAAGAAATAAGATTTAGTGTTAATGATATAACATGTGCTAGTACTTTAAAAGTAAATAATGAAAAAGTTATAATGCCTGTTACTTCTACTGAAAATAATATAGGATATCTATTAATAGTATTATTTGATTTAGGAGGATTAATTTTTGCTAAAAAGAATAATTAAAATCTATATTCTATTATCATGTTTCATATTTATGATACCAGTTGCAAAAGATATAAAATTAAAACAAAAAATAGATAATATTTTAATTAATAAAGAAAAGAGTATTTATGAAGGTACTATTTATATACCTAAATTTAGTTATAAGAACATAATTAAAAAAGATGAATCTGCATTAAATGATAATCTTGTTTTTATGACTAATTTTAGTGATGAAATAGGAGATAGTAAAATTGTGCTCGCTGGTCATAATAATAAATATGTTTTTAATAAAATATACTATTTAGAAGTAGGAGATGAAATAATACTAAGTGATAATTCTAAAGATTATAGATATGTTGTTAATAAAAAAAGATATATTAAAGTAGATGATTATGATTCACTTAATAATAAAGATTCTCTTACTTTAATAACATGCACTAATAATAATCAAGAAAGATATATAGTTATAGCAAAAAGAGTTTAATCTCTTTTTTTTTGAATTTTTAAGTGATATAATTATATAAAGTAGGTGATATATATAAAAACACTAAAATACTTTAAAAATATTAAGACAGGATATTTATATTTTTATGTTCATTTTATAGTAGAAGTGGTATGTTTCTTTTATTTATCAAGAGTAACAAATAATTCGTATTTTGTATGGCTTATACCATTTATATATGATGGGGTAGCGTTTGTTCCTCAAAGTTTAATAGGTTATATATCTGATAAATATCCTAAAATAAATATGGGATTTATTGGAGTTTTTTTATTAGTTATATCTTATTTGATATATGGATTAACTAATATGTCAATTTATATATCATTGATAATTCTTGCAATAGGCAATGCTTTATTACATGTTGCTGGTGCAGAAACTACATTAAAAACTTCTAATGGTAAATTAAGTCCAGCTGCCATATTCGTATCTGGTGGATCATTTGGAGTAGTAACAGGTAAATTGCTTGCAAGAACAAGTATTAATCCGTTATTATTAATAATACCAATTTTAACAATTATACCTTTTATACTTTTATCAGATACTTATATAGATAAAGATAGTAATACAAATAAATTTGATTTTGTTAAAAACAATTTAAATAAAGAATTAGTAGTTATAATTGCAGTATTAGTAGTTATAATAAGAGGATATATGGGATATGGTATACCTACATCATGGAATAAAACTACTGTTCAATTGGTTATATTCTTTTCTATAATGGGATTAGGTAAAGCGTTAGGAGGAATACTATCTGATTTAATAGGAATTAGAAAGACCGCAATTATGTCTACATTACTTGCAATACCGTTCTTATGTTTTGGAGATAATATAATGATTATATCGTTAATTGGAGTTATGTTCTTTTCTATGACTATGGCAATTACGTTAGGTATATTAGTATCAGTTTTAAAAAAGAACCCAGGACTTGCTTTTGGACTAACTACAATAGGTTTATTTTTGGGAACTGCACCTATATTCTTTATAAATTTGAGTTATACAGGAAATATAATAGTTATTATAGTAATGTCTATCCTTTGTACTTTAGCATTATCTTATGTATTAAAGGAGGATAAAAAATGAAATATATATTTAATATAGATTTTATAAAAGGTAATGAATTATTATTTTGGATATATTTAATATCAATGTTATTAATAATTGTGTTAGCAATAATATTTGTTAAAAAGGAACTAAAGAAATGAGTATAAATGAATTACCTATGATCATGATTAGATGTCTTTTATTAACAATAATAATAGAAATAATAGTAGGTCTAATACTAGGTATAAGAAATAAGAAAGATATAATAAATATTATATTGGTAAATATAGTTACTAATCCAATAGTAGTATCTATACCAATATTAATTTATATATATTTAGGATATAAGTATGAAGTTATATCTTTATATATATTAGAAGTATTAACAGTTTTGATAGAAGGATTTATATATTTAAAAGTTCTTAATTATAAAAAAATAAATCCGTTTCTATTATCATTATTCTTGAATTTATCATCGTATTTGATTGGTGAATTAATAAATTATTTTTTATGAAAGGAGTAATATATGATTAATTTTTTAGATGTTGCTATGCCTGATCCAGTTCAAAATAGTAGTAATGTTAGTTTATTTATTATAATTGGATTATCAGTATTATTAGTTATATCAATTGTAATAACATTAATTATTTTAAATAAAAATAATAATAAGTAGGAGGAAATATGAAGAATTTAAAAAGATTATTAATATTGTTAATTTTATGTGTACCATGTTTTGTTAAAGCAGATATGGGTGCACCAATGCTTAGGGAGTTTGAAATGGTAGTAGTTAACCCAGATGGAGTTGATTATGAACCTTTTCAATATAGTGATGTAGCAGATCCACATTTAGCTAAAGATCAAGTTGTAATAGTAGAAAGTGAATATGGGGGTAAATATAGTATTTTATTAAAAGAAGAAGATGGAACTAAAACAAGTATTGGATATATTTCATCATTAGATGGTTTTAGTATAGTTAAGGAAGAAGTAGATCCAACTAAAACAGAAAATGATCCAAGTATTATAAAATATGATTCTAAACAAAAAGCTATCGTATATAACGAAAAAGGTGTAAATATTTATCAAGGACCATCTAAAATATATAAAAATATTGGAACAATAAAAAAAGGTACTAAATTAGAATATCAATACGCTATAGATGGTGAAGGTGGAATTACTTATATATATGTTGATTATAATGGTAAAAAAGGTTGGGTAGACATACTAGAAAAAAATGTTCTAATTGAAAATGAAGTTCAATATATATTTAGAATAGATGTAGATACAGAATGTGGAGTAATTCCAAAGAATACAATTATTAAACCAGAATATAAAACAGATAGATGGTCTAAATCAGCTTTATTTAATTATAATAAATGCAGTTCAATGTTATATGTATTTAAATCAGATGAAATATTACCTTTATATAATGGAAAGGCTAAATCAAAAGTAGATATAGCAGTATATGAAGATCCAGATAAAACTAATTTAATTACTACAATACCAGCGAATACAGAATTTATATATTATACTGGAACAGATGCTACATTTGGTTCTTTAGATATTCAGTATGTAGAATATGATGGCAAAAAAGGATGGTCTTTTGCAGCATTAGATGATTTTGAAATAACAAAAATTGAATATAATGATTATGCCAAATTAGATAATAAAAAAGAAGTTAAAAAAGAAAAAACTAAAGCTACTAAAAAAGAAACTAAAAAATCAGATAAAATTCTAAATATAGATTCTAAAGAATTTGTAATAATATGTGCATCAGCAGGTATTATATTATCATTAACAGCAATAGTTATTATAGTATTAGTAAATAAAAAGAAAAAAGCAAAAAAGAATAAAATAGTTGAAGAAAATGTAAATGATAACAATAATAATGAAGAGTAGGTCAAAGTGCCTATTTTTCTTTTTGTAAAAAAATGTAAAAAACTTTAAAAAAAGTGTTGATTTTAAAGGAAATAGTTGCTATAATTGGTTATGTGTGACTGGCAAAGATGTGCAAGGTTGCTGATACACCAGGATAAGTTGCTATTTAATATATAGTTAAAAATGGTGCTTTCAGGTTTTTGTACGGAGCAAGTCTATACAAGATATAGGCGAAGGGAGGATTAATGATGACAAACAAGATCCAAATCAATTTAAAAGCATATGATCATAGAACAATAGATCAAGCTGCTTCAAAGATTGTTGAAACTGTTAAAAGAACAGGTGGAGAAGTAAGTGGACCAATTCCACTACCAACTAAAATCGAAAAGATTACTATTCTAAGAGCAGTTCACAAATATAAAGATTCTCGTGAACAATTT
>Ga0129307_1002031_pt1 | contig 18048 bp, 13 predicted proteins | sample P1105metagenome_FD_94437 | JGI IMG/M metagenome (GOLD analysis project Ga0129307, IMG submission 94437) | Capybara group fecal microbial communities from Wisconsin, USA - P1105 metagenome | ecosystem: Host-associated > Mammals > Digestive system > Large intestine > Fecal | place: USA: Wisconsin... | reverse complement strand
AAAACAGTCCAGTGGACTGTTTTTGAAGATAAGCTGCGTACCAAATCTTTGATTTGGATTTCGCAGCTATATGCAGCTCTGCTGCTGGGGAGGCTCTGCAAGTGAGAGCCTCCCCTTCTTCCGTTCCGCAATTAGTATACCTGCGGAGTTATCTCCGCACGAGATAGCAATGCCGTTTGAAAGTGGGACGTCGAGGACGCCGTCCCCTACACAACGCTTCCGCGAGTTATCCTGTAATTTTCGGGCGCACGGATAAGCAGCACACCAAATCTTTGATTTGGATTGTGATGCTATATGCAGCTCTGCTGTAATGCGCCCCTACGCAAAAAGCGGCTCAACGAGCCGCTTTTCTTTATTCCTTAGCCTTTTCTGTTTTTTCGTCGTCGGAGTCGTCGAGGATCTTCTCGTAGCTCTCCTCCTCAAGGCGTTCCTTCTCCGCCTTCTTTGCCGCCGACGAAGCGCTCTTCCTGCCCTTAGCCATAAGCACCGCCGCGAGCACTACCGCCGCGAGCACGAGTGCCGCCGCTATGATAATGAAGGCATAGCGCTTCAGGCTCTTGTCAGCGTACGAGTAGCTGAGCTTGTTCGTCTTCGCGTAGCTCTCGCCCGCGCTGCCTGTGAACACGCTCATCCTGAAGCTGTCGAGGGTGGAGTAGTTCTCGCCTGTTTCGTCGAGCGTGTACCCGAACGCGTGAGCGCTGATCGTGCTGACGCTCTGCGGCACGATGACCTGTTCGAGCTTGGGGCAGTCGAGGAAGGCGCCCTCGCCGATAGTACGCGTACCCTCGGGAATGATGACCTTCGAGAGGTTCGTGCAGCCGAGGAAGGCTCCGTCGCCGACGGAATCGAGCGTCACGGGGAAATCGAGCGATTCGAGCGCCGTGCAGTACTTGAACGCAATGGGCGCGATATTCGTCAGACCCGATGAAAAGTCTATCTTTTTAAGGCTCGTGCAGTAGCTGAACGCGCTCTCGCCGATGTCGGTCACAGACGACGGCAGATAGAGCTCCTCGATGCCGACGCACACAGAGAACGCACCGGGCTCGATGTACTTGACCTCGTTCCTGATGTAAACGTCGCCGCTGAGAGCGGTCGAGGCGCGGTAGATATTCTCCTTGCTGCTGTTGTAGAGTATGCCGTCCTCGAACACGAAAGCGCCGCACTTCGAGGAATCTATATCCGTAATGGTACTGCACTGAGCGAACGCCATAGGACCAATGGAGCTCAGCTCTCCGGGGAGCTTTACGCTTTTCAGCATCGAGCAGTTATAGAAGGCGTAGTTGCCTATCGAGCTGACCTTATCGGGGATATCTATGGATTCGAGGTGAGTACAGCCCATAAACGTGCTGTTTTTCAGCTCTGTGATACGGCTCGGGAGCTTCACCTTTTTCAGCGAGGTGCAGCCGATGAAGGCATTTGCACCTATGCTCGTTATGGTATCGGGGATAGTGAGCTCCTCGATATAGTGACAGTTCTGGAAAGCGTTGTCGGCTATTGCCGTTACCGCGTAGCCGTTGCGGAGCTCGGGTACCTCGGTGAGGATAGAGGTCGGGTCGCAGGCTGTAATCGTGTACGTGCCGTCGATGAGCTCATAGGTGAAGTTTCCGTCGCGGAGCTCCTCTCCGAGCTCGGTGTTGTCCACTGTCGCGAATGCGGGGAAGCTTACGGGCACGGCTGCGAGCGTCACCGCACACAGAGCCGCCGCCGCGAGCTTAGTTATCGTCTTCGTCAGCTTCATCTTCCGCCTCCTCATTGTCCTCGGAGGCTTCATCCGCCGCCTTTTCTTCCTTCTTGTCGGGAGCCTTCTTTACAGCAGGCTTTGAAGCCTTTTTCTTCTTCACGGACCTGCCCGTCACAACGCCTATAACAGCGAGCACAGCCGCCGCGATAATACCGATGATAACGTACAGGAAGCCCCTGTTCACGTTGGCGTCGGCAACGCCCACGGTGTTCGTGACAACATTGATACCGCAGGCTTTCGCGTACTTATACGCAGTTGTATCCTCGTCGGTATAGATCGTGAAATCCTTCTCCGCGGAATAGGGGTCTGTCTCCTCGGAGAGCCCGTTCTGTATGCTGAGCGCGAGCTGTTCGTCGTAGAGGAAGCCGAACGAATAGTCGCCGATGTAGTCGAGCTTGCTGCCGAGGCGCACGCTCTTCAGCTCGGGGCAGGCGAAGAATGCGCTGTAGCCCACGGTTCCGAGGTCCTTCGAGAACCTGACCTTATTGAGCTTGCTGCACGTCTCGAAGGCGTAATCGCCTATCGTGACCACATTGCCGAGGTCAGCCTCCTCGAGGAAGGGATTGCCGCAGAATGCGGATATATTTATTTCCTTTACGCTGTCGGGAGCCTTGTATTTCTTGTCCTGCTTGCCGCGCGGATAGGCATATACCGTCGTCTTGTCGCGGTCGTAGAGAACGCCGTCCTGCGATGAGAACGCACCGCCCTCGCCGTCGGACACATTTATCTCCTCAAGAGCCGCGCAGTCCACGAAGGGCTCATTGCCCTCGATGTACTCGCAGCTTCCGGGAATGGTAAGCTTTTTCAGTGTCGATGAGAACATATTCTCGCCGATAGTTTTAAGTCCCTCGGGGAGGATCAGTTCCGAGGCTTCATTCGTCACGAACGCGCCCTTGTAGAGCCCGACTATCTGATGTCCGTCCATCTCTGCGGGGACGGTTATAACGTCGTCCATCGAAACGCAGACCGTGATATAAGCCTCGCCGTCTATGAGCGCGTACTCATAGTCCTCGAAGGCGTGCCTGTCGAGGCTTTTGTACTCCTCCTCGGCGGCGGCGGTCTCCACCGTCATAAAGGTGAAATTGTTGGTGTAGCCGTACTCGGTATCGGAATCGGAGCAATACTGCTGAGCGATAGTGCCCGCCGTACCGATGATGACGAAGCTTTCGTCCATATTCTCGTTCTCGTCGTAGCCGAATGCGCAGTAGCCTATCTCCTCAACGGTAGCGGGGATAGTCACCTTGCTGAGAGCCGTGCCCTGAAACGCTCCCTGCTTGATGTAAACGATATCGGGCGGGAGCTCCACCTCCGCGAGCTTCGAGCAGCCGAAGAACGCGGCAAGACCGATACACAGGGTAGAGTCCGAGAATTTGACGGACTTGAGCGCGGTGTCGCTGATAAACGCCATAGTATCGACGTAGTCGATAGCTGTGCCGCTCATATCTATCTCCTCGAGGAAGGAGCAGAAGCTGAACGAATGGCGTCCGATCGTTGTTATCGAGCTCGGGAGCTTTATGCTTTTGAGCCTCGACTCCGCAAAGCCCGCAACGCCTATCTCCTCGACGCCGTCGGGAACGGTATAGCTCTCACGCTCGTTTGCGGCGGGATAGTGCGCGAGCTTCTTCATATCCTTCGTGAAGAGCACGCCGTCCTTCGAGCAGTATTCCTTATTGTCGGGTGATACCTCTATCTCCTTAAGGTTGAGGCACGACGCGAAGGGGTCGTCGGTGGAGATATATTCAATACCCGCGGGAATGATTATCTTATCCGCACGTATCCCGAGGAAGGCGTCGGTAGCGAGCTCGGTCACGGGCTTGCCGCCGAGGGTATCGGGCACGGTTATCTCCTTATCCTCGAGCGTGCAGCCGATCACAGTTGCATTGCCCGCGGAGTCAACGATATAGCGGAAGCCTGCTTCCTCCTCGCCCTCCTCAGCAGTTTCGGCTTCGTCGCTTACCGAGACCTCGTCCTCCTCATCGGCATATCCCGACATCACGGGAGCCGCGGTATTTCCGAGACAGAGCAGCAACCCCATAAGGAAAGCAGCCGTCTTTTTATGGTTTTTCATGTTTTTCCCTCTCTTTATTGCAAAATAGCAAAATTACGCTTTATACATTATATCACAACTTTTCGGCGAATGCAACGTATTTCACACACTTTTCCGCTTTAACACATTCTTTTCAAATAGCAATCCGTTAGCCCTGTAGGGGCTGATGCCCACATCAGCCCTTTTCATTTCTGCGGGGCGATGAAGGCATCGCCCCCTACATCTGAATTCCGAGCTCTCCTCGCCCTTGCTATTTCCTCAAAAATGTGTTATAATCAAGACCGACTACTAACAGAAAGAAATGATGCTATGTTCCTCGATGACCTGCGATTCAGCCTCAATGCCACGATGCCCGTGTTCCTGATGATGGTGTTCGGTTATATCTGCCGCAGGATAGGTCTGCTCGACGAGCACACCACCTCCAAGGTCAACCGCTTCACGTTCAGGACGCTCCTGCCCGCGCTGCTGTTCGCCGACCTCTCGAAGGCGGACTTCCGCACCGTATGGGACTCGGAATTCGTCCTCTTCTGCGTGTGCGTGACCCTCCTGAGCATACTCACCGCGGGCGCGTATTCGCTCCTGCACAAGGACAAGACGGAGCGCGGCGAGATAATACAGGCTTCCTACCGAAGCAGTGCGGCGGTGCTCGGGATCGCCTTCGTGCGCAACATCTACGGCGACTCGCTGATGGCGGCGCTTATGGTGCTCGGTACCGTGCCGCTGTACAACATAGCGGCGGTGACGGTGCTGTCGCTGACCTCGCCCGAGAAAAAAGACGGCGGCAGGCGCTCGCTCGCGCTGAGCACGGTCAAGGGCATTGCCACGAACCCGATAATCCTCGGTATCGTCGTGGGAATGGCGTGGTCGCTGCTGAGGATACCCCAGCCCGTGATACTGGAGCGGTCGGTGTCCTACCTCGCGAATATGGCGACTCCGCTGTCGCTCATCGCGCTCGGAGCCTCCTTCCGCACAAGCGAGGCAAAGGGCAGGGTACGGGTCACAGTGGGTATCGCCTTCATCAAGCTGGTGCTGTTCTGCGCGGTGTTTCTGCCTGCGGCGGTGTATCTCGGCTTCCGCGGCGAGAAGCTGATAGCGATACTGGTAATGCTCGGCAGCGCGACCACGGGAAGCTGCTTCGTAATGGCGAAAAATCTCGGACATAAGGGCGCGATAACGGCATTTGCGGTAATGCTGACCACGCTGTGCAGCGCCTTCACTCTTACAACGTGGCTGTTCCTGCTCAAGACTACGGATCTGATATGATATAAACACAGAGGGAGACCCTTTTTCCAAGGACCTCCCTCTGTTGATATGCTTATTAATACCGCTTTTATGCGTCTACGGGCGCCTTTTACCGCAGTTGGTACAGAATCTGGAGGTAAGTCCGCTCATTCCGCACGAGCAGTTCCACGGCATATCGGGACGCTTTGTGCCGCACTCGGGGCAGAAGCTGCCGCTTATACAGCTGTTGCCGCAGCTGCATACCCAGCCTGCGGGCGCAGCGACTCCGCCCTGTGCGCCCTGCATAACGGGAGCAAAGACGTCATTGTTTGCGTTTATAACGTTGTTCGCGATACCCATAGCAATGCCGAGCTTCGCCATATCCTGCATATTATCCACGTTGATATCGCCCATGTCGGGTGTTCCCACGAATCCGAAATACTGCATAGCGACACCTCCTTTTACCTACATTATATAGGCTTGCGGACAAAATGTCAAGAGGGCACGCAGGATACTTGAAAAAAGGCGGGATATGTAGTATAATGTAAGCAACGTAATCTGAGGAGGTACAGAAATGTCGAAGATATGCCGCAACTGCAACTCAATGCTTATGGACACCGCCAGCTTCTGCAACAACTGCGGAGCGCGTGTCACCGACGAGGTATTTGACAGCGAAAAGATGAAAAACTGCGACCACTGCGGAGCTGTGCTTTACAAGAGCGCCCGCTTCTGCACGAACTGCGGACTGCCCGTGGACGTCCCCGAAGCGAAGGGCTATGCGGGAAAGTGCGAGCGCTGCGGAACGTGGCTGAAGCCGAACGCTCAGTTCTGCACCAACTGCGGCAGACGCGTGACCGTGAAGAGCTACAACTTCACTCAGCAAGCCGCTGCGCCCGTGCAGGCAGCAGTAGTGCCCGCATACACGCAGCCGCCCGCGAATGAGAGCGCATATGCGCCCTTGGCAGAGGAGCCGCAGCAGCCGAAGGTGCTCCCGCCGCTGAGCAGCCGCCCGACGAGGAAGAACGACTATGAGGACGATATGAGGATAGATATGAGCTTCGACCTCCCTCCCGTGGACGAGATAGTCGTGCCCGCTCCTGCCGAGGAAGCTCCCGCACCCGCGGAGGAGATAATAGACATCGAGCCCGTGCAGGAGACGCCGTCCGAGCCCGCGGTTATCCCGACCGAGGAGCCGATACAGCCCGAGCCCTTCCCCGAAGCGCCCGCAGAGCCAGAGACAGAGGCACTTTCGGGCGAGGTATTGTAAACAGCATTTTTGTAGGGGCGAGTTCCGCTCGCCCGCCAGTCCGAGCGCAAAACAGTTTTACGCATTTGCGGGCGGCGGGACGCCGCCCCTGCATTGTATATTTACAGCGCAAAAGAGCACCCGATCGGGTGCTCTTTTTTTATGCCTTATTCTCTTTCGGGGAGCTCGGTTATCGAGTGCGAATCATACTTCTGTATCGCAAGCGCGTCCATTGCGGTTATACCGTCTCCGGGGTTGTAGCAGTCGGCGTTGTCGCGAGCCTGTCCCTTGAGATCGTACTTGTCCTTGTTTGCGATGAACTGGAGTATCGCGACCGCGTCCGCGACGGAGACTTTGCCGTCAACATTAGCGTCGCCGTACATAACGGCGTCCTCACTGTTCTGCTCTGTTCCCGTAGTGCTTGTAGTAGTACCGCCGCCCTCCACAACAGTTACGGTGAAGCTCGCCATTGCCACGGGATAAGTCTTCGGCGATACGTATATCTTATACGTGCCCGCCTTGGTGCTGTCGAACTTGGAGGAGTCCACGATGAAATACTGTGAATCGAGCGGCTGCGAGAACGTATCCCACATCGCGCCCTCCTCGGAAACGCCCGAAGCGGAAGCGGTTCCGCCCGTGAGGTCGAGCTTCTCGCCGATATTGTATGTGACCTTTGTCGGGAGCTTTTCAATGGATATGTTTCCGGTAGCCATAAACCTTGTAGACGGATGTGTGGTAGTTGTAGTATCAGCCACTGTCTGAGTGGTAGTAGTCTGTGTAGTTGTAGTTGTGGTCGTCGCGGGAGCAGTAGTCGTTGTAGACTTGGGAGCAGTCGTCTCTACCGATATGATCTGACCGCCGCCCTTTGTGCCGCCGTTGATGTTGCTTCCCTCGGAAGCGGCGTAGCTGCCGTAGTATTCGTTGAGCGAGAGACCGTTCTTGCCGAGCGGAGTCTGGTGGTCAAGACCTATGTACTTGCCTGACGAGCTCGTCTGCCACAGCGACTCCTCAAACAGCGCATACTTGTCCGAATCCCACTCGGAGAATGTCGCGTTGAGCAGACCGCCTGTGTCGCCCGAGTTAGGATTCAGGCACCAGAAGGTGTGATTGATGTGGTTCTTTACCATATAGTCGCGCAGAAGCTCCATCCACTTCTGGTTTGCGCCCTTGTCCATATGACCGCCCCACTCACCGATGAGCAGGGGAGCTATATCCTGATCGTTGATATAAGCCCACGTATCGTACCAGTAGTCGTCGAGCAGGGTCTGCTCGGTGAAGTCCTTGTCGAACCATGTCTGCGCATAAACGGACGGACCGTAATCGTGCGGAGAGTAAACTATCTGCGAGGTACCCGATGTCGGCTTTACGGGATGGTCCTTTACGCCGCGGAGATTGCCACCCCACCATGCGCCGTACCACGGCGACTTGTCAGCGGGAGCGTTCCAGATATCGGGCGTGTCGAAGGTATAGCCCTCCTCGGTCTTGGGATACTGCTCTATTCCCTCGATGAGGATAAGGGCGTGCGGATTGACCGCAAGAATTGAATTTGCGCACTGTTCAGCCGAGTATTTCCAGTTGTTTTTCAGCTCGGTATCGTCCCAGCGTGCGATATCCGTCGGGCAGGTCGAACCGTCGTAGCCTCGCTTGCCGTGGGGCTCGTTCTTGAGGTCATAGGCGATGAGCGTATCGTCATTCGCGTATTTCTTGGCGAGCCATGTAAGCGAATCTATCCAGTCGTCCCACGTGATCTGAGCGCCCTGATCTCCGTACTTTTCCTTTACGGAAGCCATATCGTCGGCGGTCTTGCTGCTCGGCTCGTAGTACCACAGCTCGTAGTTGTGACCCGAGTTGTGGGAAGCGGGGCTGTGAACATCGACAAACGCCTTTATGCCGTACTTCTTGCACTTCTGCATAATGACGTCGAAGATCTGCATACTGTTCATCTCAGAGCCGTCGGGATTGACGAAATCGGGATTGAAGCTGTAGCCGTCGGTATTCTTTGCATTAAGACCCGTAGCGGGATAGGGCGAGCCGTTCTGCCATGAGAGCAGCAGCTCGGTCGAAATGGGAAAGCGGATGACGTTGATGCCGCGGTCTGCCACCTGCGAGAGCAGAGTGTCGATATCGGCGCTCCACAGACCGTGCGGGAAGTTCTCGGTACAGTTCATACCGAACCAGTTCGCGCCTGTCAGCCATACCTGATTGCCGCTTGCGTCGTAGAGCTTGCTGCCCTCAGCATGGAGCCAGTCGTCGTTGCAGTCATCGACTGCGACGGAGCTTATGGCGGGTGATGTCACTGCGGGAAGTGCCGAGCCGACCGACGATACCATTACCGCCGATGCCGACACCAAAGCCGCGAGCGCCTTTGATACTTTCTTCATTTTAATTACCCCTCTCATAAACAGGAAGAAAACTTTTATGTGCTCCTGTTCACTATGGTCTTATTTTAACATCTTTAAAAAGAATTGTCAATATTGACAATAATATCATCGTGCACAGAGCTCAGGACCGGGAATTGCAGGGGAGGCGTCCCGCCGCCCGCATATCACGAAAACACGCTCTAACGAGATGTAGGGACGACCATTGGTCGTCCGCGGATACGCGAAAAGCTCTCGGACGCGCAATGCGCGTCCCTGCAAATCATCGCCGCAAGCGATATCGACAATTACGCATTACGCATTGAACGGGACGTCGAGGACGCCGTCCCCTACAGCTCTGAGCTCTTAGTTCTCAAATGCTGTGAGAGCTTCGCTCTCACAGCATTTGACATATTCTCACACATATGATATAATAATATGAATATACTGCGAGGTATGCGCGGTATTAAAGCTAAAATTTTTATCCAAGGAGTGTCCGATGAAGGATATAGATATATATTCGGCGGTCTATGACATCGTCGATGAGAATATGAAAAGCACGGGACAGAAGCTCCCCATATCGAAGGAGCTCGTCCTCAGCACAACGCTTATCAAGCCCTGTCAGGTCGATATCCTCAAGCTCTCGCGCGAGAGGAACAACGAGACCTTTGTCAGAAAGGCTTACATCTTTATGCTCAACCGCCAGATAGACGGCGAGGCTCTGCGCGCGTGGAAGCCGCAGTACAAGCTCCCGCCCGAGGAGTTCCAGCACAATGTCGTCACCACGGTGAAGGGCTCGGAGGAGTTCTTCAAGAATCAGGTGAGGATGTACAACAACATCTACTCCGAGAACACCTCGTTCGGAGGCAGGCTCTCGGGCATAGGGCGCACCGCGGGCATACCCGTCTCGGAGCGTCTGCTGAAGGTGTACAGAAAAATGCCGCCGTTTATGAAGAAAGCCGCCAAGAAGATAATGGGCGCGGGCAAATGAAAGGGATACTGAGCGAATGAAGATATATATGGACCTCTCCACCATTATGCAGGTGGACTTCATCACGGGCATACAGCGCGTGGTAAGAGAGATGACAGTGAGAATGCTCAGGCACACGGAGCACGAGTTCTGCCTGCTGACATTCTCGTACAAGAACAACTGCTTCCTGCGCCTGAGCAACGAGCGCTTCCTCGACTACTTCCTTGAGGGCAAGGGCGAAAAGGGCGCGATACTCACCCCCGAGAAGATAGGCTACCGCGATATACCGTCGGGAGCCGTATTCTTCGAGCTCGACGGCGTGTGGAACTCGCCGCTGAAGAGGAGCTTCCTCTTCCCTGTTCTGAAGCAGAACGGCGTGAAGATAGTCACACAGCTGTACGACCTCATCCCCATCACCGACCCGCAGTTCTGCCACGAGAACACCTGCGCGAACTTTATGGTGTACGTCGGCGCGAACCTCAAATACGCCGACCTCATAGTGACCTCGGCGCAGACCACGATAGACGTCCTCAACGGCATCACCGACAGGATAGGACTTGACAGAAAAAAGGCGACCGTTGTGGGACTGTCGAGCGACTTCGCGAAGAAGAACGGCTCGGACGGCGCTGTTGACCCCAAGGTCGAGAGGATAGCCTCGAGCGGCAGGTACCTGCTGATGCTCGGCACGATAGAGCCCCGAAAGAACCACGCACTCGTGATAGACGCGCTTGAAAGCGGGCTCGCGGAGGCGGGCGTCAAGGCGATCTTCGCAGGACGTATCGGCTGGAACGTAAAGGAGCTCGAAAAGCGTATCAAGACCCACCCGCTCTATAACAAGAGCCTGTTCTTCATCGAAAAGCCCGACGACGTCACAGTCGATTACCTCTACAAGCACGCATTCGCAGTCGCGTTCCCGACCTTCAACGAGGGCTTCGGACTGCCGATAATAGAATCGTTTATGCGCGGCACTCCCGTAATCGCGTCGGATATACCCGTCCTCCACGAGGTCGCGGGCGACTACGCCGACTACTTCGACCCGCACAGCAAGGAGGACCTTGTCCGCTGCGTGAAGGAGCTCCTCAGCTCGGAGGAAAAGTACGCATCAAAGAAGGCTCGCCTCAAGGAGTACGTCCCCTACACGTGGGACGAAGCCGCAGAGGATATGCTCCGTGCGGTCGAGTCCGTGAACGAGGGCGTAAAGACCGTTCCTGCGGACATAAAGGTGAAGCAGCTCGTCTGCCTGACCGCCCGCAACGACGATATGCTGGCAACTCTCCCCTTCATCGAGGAGTTTATGCCCTTCATCACGGAAATGGTGCTGTGCTGTCCCGACAAGAACGTCGAGGAGCTCAAGGAGCGCTACCACGGCAGGCTGGAGCTGAAATTCCTCACCGACAGTCAGATACTCGACGGCAAGCCCCTCCCCGAGGACCACTCCACGCGCAACTACTTCCTGCGCTGTCTCGCGATGAGAAATCCCCTCATCGACGACGTCTTCATAATGACCGACGACGACTACCGTCCGCTCCGCACACTGACAGTCAGCGACTTCGTGGAGGACGGAAGATACAAGGCTTTCTACTGCTACGACCTCAACGAGTGGCGCGGCACCTACAACAACCCGACCTCGTTCGACAGCTGTATGCGCAAGAGCCGCAAGTTCCTCAAGGACAACGGCTACCCGACGATGATGTATTCGTCCCACCAGATGCAGATGATAGACAAGCGCATCTTCAACGAGATGACCGCGAAATATCCCGCGATAATCAGCAGCGGCTGCTGCGAGTGGTGCACCTACTTCAACTACGGCGTAGGAACCTATCCCGATATGTTCAAGCCCGTCCCCTACGTGACTATGGGCTGGCCAGGAGTAAGGAGCGACTGGGACGTTTTCGTCCAGCCGACCGAGTTCCTCTTCGAGAACCACTACGAGTTCCTCTACCGCGAGGGCAGCGTGTTCGAGGGTATGCGCGACGACTTCCACGAAAACGTGGTCGAGGAGAACCAGCAGAAGATTATGAGGTTCACCGCGGAGCTCCAGAAGCAGATGGAGTCGAGGCAGGTATACAAGGCTTACTGCGATTCCTACTGGCTGCAATACAGGGAAATGCCCTCGTTCGGCGTTATCGCGGGCAAGGAAAACAACATCGCGATGCTTGCTCCGCTGTATTTTCAGGCTCGCCACAACGGCTGGACAAGGCTGCCCTTCGTTGTGGACAAAAAGGTCATCGACGTCATCGGCTCGAAGAAGATAGAGCTCAGCCACTGGTTCACCGACGACGCTGGACACCCGATAACTCCCACTGGCAGGATGTACATCGACCTCAATGATACCGACTTCCTGCTCCCCGTGAAGAGCCCCGACGTACCCGAGAGGTGCAAGTTCAATATGCGCGTGCTGCTTGAAGATAAAAATATGGCAGCCGATATGAGCATACCCGCTGACATAACATAAGGACAAGAGAAAAGGAAAGGAAAAACAAAATGCTTCAAGCCGTAAAAAATGGTATCGAAAAGATAAAAAAGCAGCGGTTCCTGTTTGAAGAGCTCGTAAAGCGCGACTTCAAGAAAAAGTACAAGCGCACGGTGCTCGGTATGCTGTGGAGCCTCATCTCCCCGATGATGCAGCTGCTCGTAATGAGCGTCGTATTCAAGAGCTTCTTCGGAGCAGGTCAGCCGCACTACACGATATACCTCTTCGCAGGCAACCTCACCTACGCCTTCTTCAAGGACTCGACCTACGGCGGTATGAACGCCCTTATGCAGAACGCGGGCATAATCACGAAGATAAACCTGCCGAAGTATATGTTCCTGCTGTCGAAGAACGTCGCGTCGCTGATAAACTTCGGGCTGACGCTCATCGTCTTCTTCGCCTTCGTCGCAGTGGACGGCATAGGCTTCCACTTCCGCTTCCTTATGCTGATATACCCGATAATATGCCTCATCGTGTTCAATATCGGCTGCGGATTCATACTCTCGGCACTGTTCGTCATCTTCAAGGACGTGCAGTACCTCTACGACATCTTCACCCTTATGCTGATGTACCTCTCCGCTATCTTCTACACGACGGACAACTACAGCGAGAACGTGCAGAAGCTCTTCTACCTCAACCCGATATACGTCTATATCACGTACTTCCGCCATATAGTCCTCGACGGCTATATCCCCGGACTTGCAACGCACGGGCTGTGCCTGCTTTACGCGGTGCTGGCGCTCGGTATAGGTGCGCTGATATACAAGAAATACAACTACAAGTTCATGTACTATATGTAAGGAGCAGAAAATGAAGAAAATAGAGCTTAACAACGTTTCTGTCTCCTACATAGTCGGAGACTTCTCGAACCGCGGACTTAAAGACGTGGTAATACAGAAGCTGAAGGGACAGTCCACGGAAAAGGAATTCGTCGCCGTAAAGGACGTCACCTTCGCCATCGAGGAGGGCGAGCTCCTCGGTATAATCGGCACGAACGGCGCGGGCAAGTCCACGCTGTGCAAGGTGATATCGGGCATTATGCGTCCGACCGCGGGCACTATGGCAGTCCGCGGAAGTATCGCTTCGCTGCTCGAGCTCGGCACGGGCTTCGACCCCGACCTCACCGTCAGGGAGAACACCTTCCTGCGCGGAGCTATGCTTGGCTACACCCGCGAATTTATGAACAAAACGTACAGAAGCATTATCGACTTCGCCGAGCTTCAGGAGTTCGAGGACAGAAAGTTCTCGCACCTCTCCTCGGGTATGAAGTCGAGGCTCGCCTTCTCCATCGCCTGCCTCGTCAACCCCGAGATACTCATTCTCGACGAGGTGCTCTCTGTCGGCGACGGAGCCTTCCGTCAGAAGAGCGAGCAGAAAATGCTTGAAATAATCAAGGGCGGCGCGACGACCCTTCTCGTTTCGCACTCGCTCGAACAGATACGCCGTATGTCAACAAAGGTGCTGTGGCTCGACCACGGGCGGCAGGTAGCCTTCGGCGAAACACAGGAGATCTGCGATAAATACGCGGAATTCCTCAAGACAAAGTAGGAGACTGCTATGACTAAATATCAGATTCTTTTGACCCTCTATCATTACCTCGACGAGGAATTCAGAAAGGACAGCGACCGCTCCGAGGCTTTCAGGGAATACCTCGGCAGCGTCAATCCCTATCTGTGGGAGGACGGCAAGACCGCAGACCCGTCATATTACGCGGACTTTATGGAAATAGCCGACGAGCTCTTCGACGGCGAGGACTGCACATGGGACGAGGGCTTCGTCTATGCGCGGCAGTACCTCAACGAGCTCAACCGCCGCGAAATAGAGGTGTACGGCTCGGGCATCGACGAGGTGGTGCAGGTGTTCGCGGAGTGCACTCCCGAGCGCTGGAACGCCATAGCCGCGAAGCTCCGCGAGAGCAAGACCAAGAAGCGCCGCTGTGCGTGCTGCGGGTGCTATACGCTCGAAGAGCCCGAGGGCGGGTATGAGATATGTCCCGTCTGCTTCTGGGAGGACGACGCCGTGCAGAACAACGACCCCGAATTCACGGGCGGAGCAAACAAGGTCTGCCTGCGTGAGGCACAGGAGAATTTCGAGGAATTCGGCGCGTGCACGGAGAGTGCGATACCCTTTGTCCGCGAGCCCGACGCCGAGGAGATAAGCGGTATCGTCCGCGAGAGCGACGACGAAGACGAGGACGAATAAGCGGCGGCGGGGAGCCCCCGCTGCCAGTTCGCGTTGCCGCTCGGCGGGGAGCCCCCGCGGGCGATTCGCGCTGCCGCTCGTAAACTCGCTCACTCTCTACAAAAGGCTCAGTCTGCTTTCGCGGTTGTAACAATCGCGGAGATGAACTTGCCGTTGGTTTTTCTGCAACGCGAAGCCGAAAGTTTCCCCCTCGTTCCTTATGGCGGCGTGACGCCGCCCCCTACACAGCGTTTCGCTGGATATCCTGTAATTATCGGGCGCACGGATAAGCAGCACACCAAATCTTTGATTTGGATTGTGATGCTATATGCAGCTCTGCTGTAATTCGCCCCTACGGAAAAAGCGGAGGTCATCGACCTCCGCTTTATGCTTATTCGGGTTTTTTCAGTGCTTCGTCCATGGGGACCTTGTTCACCTTGCGTTTGAGCAGGAAGGTCGTCACGAAGTATGTGGCAAGTCCCATCGCGACGGTCTTGATGAAGGCTGAGGCGGGCACGTCGGGAGCGAGCCAGCCGGGGTACTCCATCATCATAGCGCGCCACAGCCAGTCGAGCGCCTTGCTTTCGAGCGGTATGCACAGCAGGAAGGACAGCACCGTGACAATGGTGGTCGTGCGGATATATATGCCGCTTATCTCGCGCGGCTCGTAGCCGAGTATCTTCGCCACGGAGATGGATTGTGCGTTCTTCTCTATCATCACCTTCGAGAGCAGATACACCACGAGCACTACCACCGCAATGCCGAGTATGACGAAGATTATCATCATATTGCCCATCGAGCGGCGCAGCTGGCGCGAGGTCTTGGTGACCTCGTCCTCGGTCACGACGGAGGCGACGTACTTCTCGTCGATGTCATCGAGCACTCGGTCGGAGAAATAGCCCGAGAAGTAGTCCTCGTCCATATCGAAGGTATCGTTGAAGAAGCCGATATCCATAAATACGACGAGCGAGCTCGGATACTCGTAAATGCCGCTGATATCGAAGGTATAGTCATTTTCTCCGTACTCGTCGGAGAGGGTGATACTGTCCCCGACCTTCAAGCCGTACTTATCCGCATAGGCAGAGGATATCTCCACGGTGTCGGAGCCGAGAGCGGCGTGGAAGTAGCGGCTGTCGGCGGAAATGCCGTAAACGGACACGTCCTCGGAGAAGTCGCCGCGGACTATTTTCAGGCTGCCCGCCGCGAATTTTTCGGCGTCCTCGTCCTCGGTGGGCACGGGAGCCTTAAGAATGTACGTATTTTTGGATATCATACTGTTTATGCTGTCCTCGCTGAACTTGTCTATCAGCGGCGAGAACATCTGACTGAACAGCATTATCACGCTTGCGAAGAAAATGCCTACGATGATCGTTAGGTAGCCCGCGTAGTTCTGGAAGAGCACGCGCAGGCGGTAACGCGTCATTATCGGTATCTTGGTGTTGAGCTTGAACGCCTTTTTGCGCTGGTGACGCTTGAGGTCGCGGCGGATGAATTTCAGCGGTGAGAGGCTGAGCTTCGACGCGAGCATTATCACGTTTATGGCGATTAGGATTATCATCGGGATAACTGTTGTGTCGATGAAGGCGTTGGGATTCCACAGTGTCTTGTAGCTGACAAGGCTGTACGAGCCGAGGTACATATCCGCCATAAGGTCCTTGAACACGGTGTATCCGAGGACGTTGCCGATAATGCACGCTATGAGCAGCACGATCATGGGGGCAGCGAGGTAGTGGCGTATCATCTCAAAGCGCGTATAGCCCGACGCACGGAGCGTGCCGATGACGTTGGCTTCCTTGGTGATGGTATTGCTTGTAGTTACGGCGAAAACGAAGGCTATGATGACAATGAGCATATCGAGCATAACTATCATCATTATCCTGTCGTGACCGAGGTCGTTGCCCGCGAACTTGATAGCGCTGTTGCGGCAGGTCGGGATATAATTCGCGAGGACTGCCTTTTTCGCAAGTGCCTTCACGAGCTCGTCGCCGCGCTCGGTGGCTTCGCTTCCGAAGACCTCCTCGGGCGGGTCGTCGTACTTCCACGAGTACGACCAGTGGATATAGCTGTCGCTTACCCTGTCGAAGCCGCTTTCGGTCACGATACCTACTCCGAACTTCTCGGTATCGAACATAAAGTCGCTGATGTCCTTGTAAAGTGCCGAATAATCGGGCAGAGCGATGATACCTGTTATCTTGTAGCCGTGTCCGTCGAGGACAATGGTGTCGCCCTGATTCAGGTCGTTGCTCTTCATATAGAGGCGGTCGAGGGCTATCTCGTCCTCAGCCGCAGGGAGCTCGCCGTCAAGCCTGCTGACCCTGTTCACTTCCTTCCTGTCCGTAAAGAGGCGGACAGTGCTGTCGTCGTCGCAGGGAGCGTCCTTGTAGGTATTCTCATAGAGGGTGATGCCCTCGTCCTCGCAGGCTTTCAGCACCGAGCTGTCGGGCTTTTCCGCGAATTCGAGGTTGCCGTCCTCGATGTTGTAGTCCGCGAAGCTGTTGTCGTAGGCGACCTTCAGGCTCTCGTCGGCGATGAAATATCCCGACGCTATGCCTATCAGCGCGACCATAAATATGAAGATAACGGCGTACTTTCCTGCCTCGCCCTTTATCTCGCGGAGTATACGGCGGTTAAGAGGGTCTCTCATAGTGCCGCCTCCTTACCAGTCGAGCTCGTCGGCTGACTGCTTGTGCTCGTTGAGCGTATTCTTCCTTATGACGCCGTCACGGAGCTTCACCACGCGGTCCGCCATATTCTTGATAGCGTCGTTGTGAGTAACCATTATGACGGTGCTGCCGTACTTCTGATTGACCGTTTCGATGAGGCGGAGTATCTCCTTCGAGGTGTTGTAGTCGAGAGCACCCGTAGGCTCGTCGCAGAGCAGTATATCGGGATTTTTCACGATAGCCCTTCCGATAGCGGTACGCTGCTGCTGACCGCCCGAGAGCTGATTCGGCAGCTTGTGACGGTGCTCGTAGAGACCGAGCGTTTTGAGGATATCATCGACGTCGAGCGGGTTGTCGCTGAGGTACGCTCCGACCTCGATATTCTCCTTTATATTGAGGTTTGGAATGAGGTTGTACATCTGGAATATGTAGCCGAGGTGCTTTCTGCGGTAGCGGGTGAGTGCCTTTTCGTTCATATCGGCGGTTTTTTCTCCGCCTATCGAGATGTGACCGCTGTCGGCGCGGTCGATTCCTCCGATGATGTTGAGGAGGGTGGACTTGCCCGAGCCCGAAGGTCCGAGAAGCACGCAGAACTCGCCTTTTTCGAGCTCGAAGGAAATGCCCTTGAGAACCTCGACGCGGCTCTCGCCCTCGCCGAAGGCTTTTTTGATATCGCAGATTTCGATAAACATAATATCATCCCTTTCGTTAGTTTTTGCTAACGTTATGTCAATAAATATGGGTCGATTTCCCGACCACGCACTCATTATAGCACATTGTTTCTTTATTGTCAATGCAATAAAGCAGTGAATTATTTCTTGATTTTACCGCATAATTTGTGCAAAAAATGAGATAAAAGCGGTAAAAAACATATGTTCCACGTGGAACAATGTATTTATTGAGTGGACGTTTGTGCTTTCATCGCGCACATCGCACAGCGTAGGGGACGGCGTCCTCGACGTCCCACTTTCAAAGAGGCATTGTGATCTCGTGCGGAGATAACTCCGCAGGCAAGCAACCACGGAGCGGAAGAAGGGGAGGCTCTCACTTGCAGAGCCTCCCCAGCAGCAGAGCTGCATATAGCTGCGAAATCCAAATCAAAGATTTGGTACGCAGCTTATCTTCAAAAACAGTCCACTGGACTGTTTT
>Ga0129307_1002028_pt1 | contig 18055 bp, 18 predicted proteins | sample P1105metagenome_FD_94437 | JGI IMG/M metagenome (GOLD analysis project Ga0129307, IMG submission 94437) | Capybara group fecal microbial communities from Wisconsin, USA - P1105 metagenome | ecosystem: Host-associated > Mammals > Digestive system > Large intestine > Fecal | place: USA: Wisconsin... | reverse complement strand
TGATCACCGTATGGCGATGTGCTTTGCGTTGATTGCCTTATCCGATACGCCGGTGACGATTTTGGATCCGAAATGTACGGCAAAAACCTTTCCGACATTCTTTGATGAATTTTCAAGAATTTCACAATAATTTGGCCTTAAATCAAGGGAAACGTTAAAAATTTACGCTTTCCCTTAGATTTTATTTGACAAAATCACAACAAGCCTTTATTTGTATAAGTCATTAAATATTTCATTTTTTAGTTTTCAGGAGTTATTTATGTCTCATCTTTCTGTTGCAAAATTCGGCGGGACCAGTGTTGCGAATCATGCCGCCATGACGGCTTGTGCAAAAATCGTTATTGCTGATCCCAATACTCGTGTGGTCGTACTTTCCGCTTCTGCTGGTATCACGAATTTATTAGTGGCGCTGGCGAATGGGGTTGACGCTCAACAACGGGAGAAATTATTAGGTGAAGTTCGTCAAATCCAGGAAAATATTTTAACCGAGTTACAGGATGACAGCTTTGTGCGTCCTGAAATCGAACGCTTGCTGGATAATATCGATTCGTTGGCGGAAGCGGCGAGTTTGGCCACTTCGGCGGCGTTAACGGATGAATTAATCAGCCACGGCGAAATGATGTCCACTCGTCTGTTCGTGGAAGTGTTGCGCGAATTAAATGCGCAATCAACCTGGTTAGACGTGCGTTCGTTGGTGGCGACCAACAGCAATTTCGGTAAAGCGGCGCCGGATGACGAGCAAACTCAGAAAAACAGCGACAATATTTTAAAACCGTTAATCGATCGCGGTGAGCTGGTGATCACCCAAGGTTTTATCGGACGTGATCCGAACGGTAAAACCACCACGTTAGGTCGTGGCGGTTCGGACTATTCGGCGGCACTGATTGCTGAAGTATTGAATGCCAAAGACGTATTGATCTGGACGGATGTGGCGGGTATTTACACCACGGATCCGCGTATTGTGCCGGCGGCCAAACGTATTGATACCATGAGCTTTGCCGAGGCGGCGGAAATGGCGACTTTCGGGGCGAAAGTTTTGCATCCGGCGACATTACTACCGGCAGTGCGCAGTAACATTCCGGTTTATGTGGGTTCCAGCAAAGCGCCGCAAGACGGCGGCACCTGGGTTACGCGTGATCCGCAGCCGCGTCCGACATTCCGCGCCATCGCGTTGCGTCGCGATCAAACTTTATTAACGCTTTCCAGTTTAAATATGTTGCATGCGCAGGGATTCCTTGCGAATGTGTTCAATATTCTGGCAAAACACAAAATTTCCGTGGACACCATTACCACATCGGAAGTCAGCATTGCGTTAACCCTGGATAAAACCGGTTCGGCTTCTTCCGGAGCGGAATTGTTATCTAACGAATTACTGACCGAATTGAGCGAAGTGTGCACGGTGAAAGTGGATACGGGACTGGCGTTGGTGGCGTTAATCGGTAACGATTTGCATATTGCGGCGGGCGTGGCAAAACGCATATTTAATTCATTGGAACCGTATAACGTGCGAATGATTAGTTACGGCGCCAGCACAAATAACATCTGCATGCTGGTCCACAGTAATCAGGCGGATGATGTCGTGCGGGCGTTACATGCGGAATTATTTGAATAATTTTGTTTAACGTATAGGTAAAGTGCGGTCAAAATTTGAAAGGTTTTTTGAATTACGTCGCAGTTGAACAAAGCTGAAATTGGGGTTGCCGAGCTTGTGGAAGTATAAGTCGTTTCGGCTTTTGTAAAGCGTAAAACTCATGCCTTCATAAGCCCGATAATTTTACTGCACAATAGCGCATTTCTTGGCGATACGGGAAAAAATCCGGCCATCGGCACCCGAAAATTCGCGCGGGAAAATCGGGGCGGTCCCTAAAATTTCAGATCATTATTGACGTGCGGAAATATGCCAAATTCGTGCCGATTTCGTTGTGCGACATCTATCCCGGCGCTCCGGCTGCAGCGGGGCGCCGTTTTAGTCAAGCTCACTCGCCGAATCCCGCGTTTGATGTGAATTAATCCTTCATCGACGATGCGGTGATGTCCAACCATTTAAAAGTGCGGTCAATATTACAGGAGTTTTTCCATGGCAATTAATAAAGATACTCAATTATGCATTTCTATTTCGGCGCGTCCGAGTAATTTCGGCACAACCTTTCATAATTATTTGTATCAAAAACTCGGCCTGGATTTTATTTATAAAGCGTTTCAGGTGCAGGATGTTGAACACGCCGTGAAAGGCGTGCGGGCGCTTGGGATTCGCGGTTGCGCGGTGTCTATGCCACACAAAGAAAGCTGTATGCCGTTTGTGGACGAAATTTCGGAATCGGCGGCGGCTATTCAGTCTGTGAATACCATTGTCAATGACAACGGCTGTCTAAAAGCCTATAACACGGACTATATCGCAATTTATAAATTAATCGAGAAATATCAATTAGATAACACTAAATCGGTGATTGTTCACGGCAGCGGCGGTATGGCGAAAGCCGTGGTTGCGGCGTTCAAAAATTCGGGTTTTAACCGACTGAAAGTATATGCGCGTAATGCGGAAACGGGCAAAAATCTCGCCGCACTTTATGGTTTTGAATATATTTCCAGTCTTGATCATCAACAGGCGGAGATTTTGGTGAACGTGACGCCAATCGGCATGAAAGGCGGCAAGGACGAATTGACGTTGGCATTTCCCGAGCATCTCATAAAAGCCGCCGAAACGGCATTTGATGTGGTGGCGATGCCGGTAGAAACGCCGTTTATTAAATCGGCGGAACGCTTCGGTAAGCAAGTGATTTCCGGCGCGGAAGTTATTGTGTTGCAAGCCGTGGAGCAATTCGAGCTTTATACCCACCAACGCCCAAGCGATGAGCTTGTCATCGAAGCCGGAAACGTTGCGCGCGAAACCGTCCGGAAATAATTATTCCAATAGTAAAGTGCGGTCAAAAAAACGATCGTTTTTTCGACCGCACTTTTGTTGCTACAGTAGACAAAATTTTGCTCGCATTTTCTTTTGTTTCAAAAAAGTATGCTATTATTCGTTATTATTTTTTATTAAGAGCATTATTCGATTGATGAATTTTCGTTGGAATTTAATTTTAGGCGTGATTGCTTTGGCGTTGTCGGCTTGGTTTTATAGCCTGAACCAAGAAGACGGTTCATTGGCCAATCTCATTAAAAAGCCTGATAGTCCCGAATATATCGGGCAGAAAATGGAGACAACTATTTTTTCACCGACGGGTCAAAAGCAATATATTGCCAAATCGGATAAAGTGGAATATTACAGTGAAGACGGACATACGGATTTCTTTAATCCTATGGTTTTCGTTTTGGACGATTCCGCTTCCGACAAATCCAAACAAAATGAAACGGATCTGCACCAAAGTTGGAAATTAACTGCGGCAAAAGCAACGTTAACTAAAGATAATATGTTGAATTTAAGCGGGCGGGTAGTCGCGCAGAGTTTATTGCCCGAATCCCGTTTGCAGCGGATAGAAAGCGAACGTGCGACGGTGAATTTAAAGACTCAGGACATCACGTCGAATACGGAAGTGAAAATCAACGGCCAGAATTTTGTCAGTTCGGGCCTGAAACTGGACGGCAATCTTAAACAGCAAGTTGCAACGCTCAAGGAACAAGTGAAAACTCATTATGAAATCAACAAATAAAATTTTATTGGCGACGGTCTTATTGATGACTTCGTTATCCACCGCCGCGTTGAAAGACGACACCAATAAACCGATTAATATCGATTCCGGCAATCAGGAATTGGATATGGAAAACAGCGTGGTGACTTTCACCGATAATGTCGTTATTACGCAAGGCTCTATTTTAATTAAAGCGAATAAAGTCGTCATTACCCGGCCGCCAGAAAATTCCGGTAAAAAAGAAACGGTGGATGCCTTCGGCTCGCCGGTGACATTTCATCAGATGATGGACGACGGTAAACCCGCCGATGGTAAAGCCGATAAAGTCCATTATGACTTGGGTACGGAATTCCTCACGCTGACGGGAAATGCCGAATTGAAACAGCTGGATAGCAAAATTAACGGCGACGTGATCACTTATGACGTGAAAAAACAACAGCTTAAAGCCACGAGCGGAGCGAAATCCCGCGTGCGCACCGTCTTAATTCCGACGCAGTTAAACGATAAGAAAAAGTAAGGAGACGATGAATGGCCGTTCTTTATGCCGAACATTTAGCAAAAAGTTATAAAGCGAGAAAAGTCGTTTCCGATGTGAGTTTTACCGTGCGATCCAACGAAATTGTGGGGCTGCTCGGTCCGAACGGCGCCGGGAAAACCACTTCTTTTTATATGGTGGTGGGGTTAGTGCGTCACGATGAAGGTAAAATCCGTATTGATGACGAAGACATCAGTCTGCTACCCATGCATAACCGTGCGCAAAAAGGCGTCGGTTATTTACCGCAGGAAGCGTCGATTTTCCGCCGTTTAAGCGTCTATGATAATTTGATGGCGGTACTTGAAATCCGGAAAGATTTAACCCCGGAACAGCGTCATGATCGCGCGGAGGAATTAATTGAAGAGTTTAATATCGAGCATATCCGTGACAGCTTAGGGCAATCTTTATCCGGCGGTGAGCGTCGTCGGGTGGAAATTGCGCGGGCATTGGCGGCCAATCCTAAATTTATTTTGCTTGACGAACCTTTTGCCGGAGTCGATCCGATTTCGGTTATCGATATCAAAAAAATTATTAAGGATTTGCGGGATCGCGGTTTGGGCGTACTTATTACGGATCATAACGTACGTGAAACCCTGGATGTATGCGAGCGGGCCTACATCGTCAGCGCAGGGAAAATGATCGCAACAGGGACGCCCGCGGAAGTCATGAATAATGATCACGTGAAACAGGTGTATCTCGGTGAGGGATTTAAGCTATAAACCATGAAATTTACCGAATTATTAACGCCCGACAACATCCGTCAGGGCGTTGTTGCTTCTAGCAAAAAAGCGTTATTGGAATTTATCGGACGGATTGTCGGCAAGCAGGTGAATTCGGAACAATTTACCGGCCTGAAGTGTTTTGAAAGTCTGTTCGGTCGTGAAAAAATGGGATGTACTGCAATCGGTAGCGGTGTGGCGATGCCGCGTGCGCGGTTGCCTGTCGGCGACAAACCTATCGCCGTTTTTTTGCAGTTGACGGAACCGATTGATTATGAAGCTCAGGATAAACGCAAAGTGGATCTTATTTTAGCGGTATTAGTGCCGGAAGGCCTGTGTTCCAGCTACAGTGCGAATTTATCCGAGTTGTCTGAAAAATTGACCGATAAAAATCTCACAAAAAAACTGCGCGCCGCACAAAGTGCGGAAGAAATTTGGCAAGTTTTTGAATTCGCTGACGCCTATCTGGACGAAAGCGTCAAAGAAGAAGCGGCAACAACAAGCAATTAATTTTAGTAGGCAAGCTATGGAACTCATTATTATCAGTGGACGTTCAGGTGCAGGGAAATCAGTAGCATTGCGAGCGTTGGAAGATATCGGTTATTACTGTGTAGACAATCTGCCTATCGATTTACTGCCTCAATTAGCCGATATTCTCTCGCAAAGTCAGGCTTCTGCGGCAATTAGCCTGGATATCCGCAATTTGCCGAATTCCACTCAGCATCTTGATGAAATTCTGACGGAATTGGGCAATAAGCACCAGATCAAAGTGATCTTTTTAGATGCGGATCGCGGTACGTTGATTCGGCGTTATAGCGATTCCCGCCGGCTTCATCCGTTATCTGTCCAGAACCAGGATTTGAGTCTGGAGGCGGCGATTGATGCGGAACAGATTCAACTTGATCCGTTGATTCAACACGCCAATCTGATTATTGATACGGCGGTGCTTTCCACTCACGAATTGGCGGAGCGGTTACGCGAATTTTTGCGCGGCAATTCGGATAAAGAACTGAAAATTGTGGTGGAATCTTTCGGTTTCAAATACGGTTTACCGCTGGATGCCGATTATGTTTTTGACGTTCGTTTTTTGCCGAATCCTCATTGGAATCCGTCACTACGACCAATGACGGGATTGGAACAGCCGGTTATTGATTTTTTGGCTAAATACGAAGAAGTGGCAAATTTCATTTATACCACCCGAAATTATATTGAAACCTGGTTGCCTATGCTGGAACGAAACAATCGCAGCTATTTAACCATTGCGATTGGCTGTACCGGCGGCAAACACCGCTCGGTTTATATTGCACAACAATTGGGGGAATATTTCCAGGATAAAGGGAAACGTGTAAAGATTCAGCACAGATCCTTAGAAAAGCATAAAAATAAATAGGCTTGCCGTAATTTGTATAACCTCTGATTCTTTAAAAAATCAGAGGTTTATTTTTATGAAGATTATTTGCTTTCGGAAAAATATAAAGAAAACAGTGCAATATAAAATTCAAATATTGATTTAAAATCGGGAGAGAATGGAGGCGTGTCCCGGAGTCGAACCGAGCTACATGGATTTGCAATCCAGTGCATAACCGCTTTGCTAACACGCCGTGAAGTTTGGATATAAAAAAACACCTGAACGGTGTCATTTAATCAATGATATTTAAATGGTGCCCGAGGCCAGACTTGAACTGGCACGCCCCGAAAGGCGAGGGATTTTAAATCCCTTGCGTCTACCGATTCCGCCACTCGGGCACAACGCATTTAAAAATTGGAGCGGGAAACGAGGCTCGAACTCGCGACCCCAACCTTGGCAAGGTTGTGCTCTACCAACTGAGCTATTCCCGCTTTATTTCAGCTTGTTGCCGTCAACGGAAGTGCATTCTACGGATTTTCAATTTAGTGTCAACTGATATTTTTAAAAAATACGAAAAACGCGGTTGATTGATTATAAAAAAGGCAATTCGGTCAAAAAGAATATTGGAATCAGGCGGAATATTCCGTCTTTTATCTAACGCGAAAATCTCCTTTAATCCGACCGCACTTTATGCCACAATGTGCGAATCCGTTTTTAATCCGATTAAAAAAGATGTAGGTAAATTGAATGACGAAATATGCTTTAGACACACTTTTGGCGCAAGCCGGTAATCGAACCGATTCCCGCACCGGCGCGGTTTCCGCCCCCATTTTTCTTTCTACGGCCTACGGGCATCAAGGGATTGGCGAAAGTACGGGTTATGACTATACCCGCACCAAAAATCCGACGCGCACCGTTCTGGAGGAAACCATGGCAAAATTGGATGGCGGTGATCGCGGTTTTGCCTTTGCTTCCGGCATGGCGGCAATTCAAGTGTTAATGAGTTTATTTAAAGCGCCGGACGAATGGATTGTGTCCAGTGATGTGTACGGCGGAACATATCGTTTATTGGATTATTGCTATAAAAATAATCATGCGGTGAAACCCGTTTACGTGAACACTGCCTCTACCGATGCAATTGAAGCCGCGATTACGGCAAATACTAAAGCTATTTTTGTGGAAACGCCGTCGAATCCGTTAATGGAAGAATGTGATATCGCCGCCATTTCAAAGGTGGCGAAAAAATATAATTTATTGTTAATCGTAGATAATACTTTCTTAACGCCGGTTTTATTCCGGCCGATGGAGCACGGCGCCGATATTACCGTTTACAGCGGAACCAAATATATTGCGGGCCATAATGACGTGCTGGCCGGTTTAATCGTTGCGAAAGGACAAGCTCTGTGCGATAAATTGTTCTATATTCAAAATGGCGCGGGCGCCGTGCTTTCACCGTTTGATTCCTGGTTAACCATACGCGGATTGAAAACGTTGTCGTTGCGCGTGAAACGCCATCAAGATAATGCGCGGGAAATTGCAGAATTTTTACATCAACAACCGCAGGTGAAAGATGTACTGTATCCAAATAAAGGCGGCATGTTGTCATTCCGTTTGCAGGACGAAAACTGGGTGAACCCGTTCTTAAAAGCCATTCGATTAATCACGTTTGCCGAAAGTCTGGGTGGCACGGAAAGCTTTATTACTTACCCGTCTACGCAAACTCACATGGATATTCCGGAAGCGGAACGAATCGCCCGCGGCGTGACGAATGATTTGCTGCGCTTTTCCGTCGGTTTGGAAGATGTTGAAGACATTAAAGCGGATTTATTGCAGGCCTTGGCGCAATTAAAATAAGGTTTCGCAAATTGTAACGATTGATTGACCAAAAGTGCGGTAAAAATTACACTCGTTTTTAGTAAAAAGGGCATAGCTCTTGAAATTAACCCGATTGCTCCCAATATTAGCGGGGAACAATCACATAAAAAGGATAAAAATATGGCAGAAGTATTTCATTCAACCGACGCGTCTTTCGAAACGGACGTGTTAAACGCAGAGGTACCGGTATTATTGGATTTTTGGGCGCCTTGGTGCGGTCCTTGCCGCATGGTCGGTCCGATTTTAGAAGAGTTGGCGGCGGAATACGGCGACAAAGTAAAAATCGTTAAAATGAATATCGACGAAAATCAAGGTACGCCGGCACAATTCGGCGTGCGCAGTATTCCGACCTTATTGTTGTTTAAAGACGGCAAAGTGGTAGGAACTCAAGTGGGCGCATTGCCAAAAAATCAATTGGCGAATTTTGTTAATCAAGCGCTTTAATCGTACCTTTCTTTCAAAATCCCGGCATAGCCCGGGATTTTTTGTTTATTATAAGATCTGAATCGGCACGCTGAATAACAAAAACGGCGTCAAACGGTTATCGTTTACTCGTCTTGTATTTTACGCCGGCACAGTCCGGGGTAACGTTTTTGGTTATCCCAAACATGATCGATGATCATTTGATTTTTGTCATATCTGAGAATATGCAGATTCACACTTTCACCGGAATTAGAGTTTTCCTTCAGATTTTCAAAGAACAAAGATTCGAATTCCTTTAATTTCGGTTCTTCATCCAGCCGTTTTTCCGTTTGGCTGGGGTGAATGCGGCCGAAAGAATAATCGGTACTGGTTTCCGACAGCACATTATCTTTTAATTGCCAGCGACCGGTATGCTTGCTTTCGTAAGCAAAATTGTTATGGACAAACAACAAGCCGGTGCCAACGGTAGAACCGTCGGCCTGAAAATCAAGACTGTCCAGCGCTTGAATTTGCAAATCGTCGTAAATGATTTTGCATTGCCATTCGCCGATGATGTCCTGTTTGGAAACGTTCGGATTTTTGCCCGCACTTTCCGCCGCAGTCGTGTCGGCATAAACAGGCAGATTCGCGACGACGGCTAACAGCCATAATATATTTTTGCTCATCTTGATTGCTCCCGTAATTTTTTCAGAACGGCTTTCATTTTTTCGTCCAGCGGCGCATTCAAACACAATATTTCGCCGTTTTTCGGGTGTTCGAAGCGAATGCTTGCGGCATGTAGAAACAAGCGGTTCAAGCCCAATGCCGCCATAGCGGCGTCGAAATTTTTGTCGCCGTATTTATCGTCCATAGCGATAGGATGACCGGCATATTGAGCGTGCACGCGGATTTGATGAGTTCTGCCCGTGACGGGCGAAGCTTTCACCAGCGTGGCGTTAAGATAACGTTCTTCGATAGAAAAATGCGTTTCCGACGGTTTGCCTTGCTCGCTTACTCGCACAATCCGTTCGCCGCTCGATAATTCGTTTTTCAGCAACGGCGCTTTGACGACTTTAACATGAGACTGCCATTGCCCGCGCACTAACGCCAAATAGTCTTTCTGCACGGTTTTAATCCGTAACTGTTCGTGTAAATTGCGTAAAGCGGAACGTTTTTTCGCCACCAGCAAAATGCCCGAAGTATCGCGATCCAGACGATGAACCAGCTCTAAAAAACGGGCTTGCGGACGCAACGCGCGCAATCCCTCGATAACGCCGAAACTCAACCCGCTGCCGCCGTGCACCGCGGTGCCGGAAGGCTTGTTGAGCACCAACAGGCAATCGTCTTCAAAAATAATCTGATGTTCCAGCTGTGCCACTTTATTGAGCTTGATCGAAACGGGCGCTTGTTCTTTTTCCGAAACGCGCACCGGCGGCACGCGTACGACATCGCCCGCCTGCAGTTTATATTCGGGCTTAATCCGCCCTTTGTTTACGCGCACTTCGCCCTTGCGCAAAATGCGGTAAATCAGACTTTTCGGCACGCCTTTCAATTTTGCGAGCAAAAAATTGTCGATACGTTGGCCGGCTTCCTCATCGAAAATTTCCAGCATTTTTACGGCGGCGTTAATGACTTTGTCGTTCATATTCATGTTTATTGGTGAAAATCGACCGGATTTTAGCATAAAAACCGCCCGAATTGAACGATTGAAATGTTGGGAACAGAGCCGAAATGCCTTGCTTAAAACCGCCTTTTCACCCATAATATTACAAATTTTTGTCCGCCTGAAAGTGCGGTCGAAATTTTATCCGTTTTTGTTAGGGCAGACTTAATGCCGATTTGTTGGAAAATAATCGTAAGACATTAATACTTAACAAATTTTATGCAATTAAAGCGCCGCTTCGGCAAGGCTTTTGAAGGTTGCCGACGCTATCAATGCACCCAGCCGGATGACCGTCGGGAAGACGGGCAACGGCGACAAACACGAGGTCGATGGTGACGCGAGCGAAAACAGGATGCGAAACGGGCCGGTAATTCGTTAAGACGATGGGCGCCGAAATTCGCAGTCCGCAGACACTCAAAGTGCGGTCGGTTTTAATTGAGTTTTTTTGACAAAAATAAAAAATAACAGAGAAATTTTTACAAATGAAAAGAATGTTAATTAATGCGACTCAAAAAGAAGAGTTGCGCGTTGCGTTGGTCGACGGCCAGCGTTTATTCGATTTAGATATCGAAAGTCCAGGTCATGAGCAGAAAAAAGCGAACATCTACAAAGGACGCATTACCCGCGTGGAGCCGAGCCTTGAGGCCGCATTTGTGGATTACGGCGCCGAACGCCACGGGTTCCTGCCGTTAAAAGAAATTGCCCGTGAATATTTCCCGGCGGATTATGTTTACAACGGTCGCCCGAACATTAAAGATGTGATTAAAGAAGGGCAGGAAGTGATTGTTCAAGTGAACAAAGAAGAACGCGGCAACAAAGGTGCGGCGTTAACCACTTTCGTTTCCTTGGCAGGCAGCTATTTGGTGATTATGCCGAACAACCCTCGCGCAGGCGGGATTTCCCGTCGTATTGAAGGGGACGAGCGTCTTGAATTAAAAGAGGCGTTAAGTTCGTTAGAAGTACCGGACGGCGTAGGTTTAATCGTACGTACGGCGGGCGTGGGAAAATCGTCGGAGGAATTGCAATGGGACTTGAAAGTGCTGTTGCATCATTGGGAGGCCATTAAGCAGGTTTCTGAAAGTCGCTCGGCTCCGTTTCTGATTCATCAGGAAAGTGATGTGATTGTTCGCGCGATTCGCGATTATTTGCGTCGCGATATCGGCGAAATTTTAGTAGACAGCCCGAAAGTTTACGAAAAAGCGAAAGCGCACATCAAACTGGTGCGTCCGGATTTCATCAACCGGATTAAACTTTACCAGGGCGAAGTGCCGTTATTCAGTCATTATCAAATTGAGTCGCAAATCGAATCCGCATTTCAACGGGAAGTGCGTTTGCCTTCCGGCGGTTCTATTGTGATTGACGCCACCGAAGCATTGATTGCGATCGACATTAACTCTGCACGTTCGACACGCGGCGGCGATATTGAAGAAACCGCATTAAATACTAACCTTGAAGCGGCGGATGAAATTGCCCGTCAATTGCGTTTACGCGATCTGGGCGGTTTAGTGGTGATCGATTTCATCGATATGACCCCGGTTCGTCACCAACGCGAAGTGGAAAATCGTATGCGCGAAGCGGTTCGTCAGGACCGGGCTCGCATTCAGATCAGCCGCATTTCCCGTTTTGGTTTGCTGGAAATGTCACGTCAGCGTTTAAGTCCGTCGTTAGGCGAATCGTCCAGCCATGTCTGTCCGCGTTGTCAGGGAACGGGTAAAATCCGCGATAACGAAAGCCTGTCGCTTTCTATTCTGCGCTTGATTGAAGAAGAAGCGTTGAAAGAAAACAGCAAACAGGTTCACTGCATTGTACCGGTACAAATAGCTTCTTATTTACTGAATGAAAAACGTAAAGCTATTCGCAGCATTGAAAAACGCCATAATGTAGACATTGTGGTGGCGCCGAATGAAGCGATGGAAACGCCGCATTTCAGCGTTTTCCGTTTACGCGACGGCGAAGAAGCGAATGTCTTAAGTTATCACTTGCCGAAACTGCATGAAGCGCAGGACGATGTGTTCGTTGCGGAAGAAAGTTTGGTTTCGCGCAATATTGAAGCGGCGGCCATGACGGCGGAAAATGTGGCGGAAACGGCTGCATTGTCTATGACGATTTCTGAAGCCGCGCCGGTTATTGAGCCCAAAAAAGAATCTACGCCGTCTTTATTAGCGCGTATTGTCGCGGCGATTAAAAAACTATTTGCGACGGAAGAGAAGGTTGAAGAACAACCGGTTGTGATCCGAAATAATCGCCGTGAACGCAATAGCGAACGTCGCAATAACCGTCGTTCGCGTTCGGAACGAAATACGGTGAAAAGTGATGAAGCTTCTGCGGAAAAATCGGAAACTCCGCCACGCGGCGAACGTTCGAATGAACGCAATAGTCGCCGCAATGCCCGTCGCAGCAGTTTAGCGGCGGACGCGTTAACCAATGCGGAGACAACGGAAACGCTTGAAACCGCAGAGGAAAAAGCACCGTCAACCCGTCAACCGAGAGAGCGCCGCGAACGTCGCGATTTACGTAAAAAAGTCCGTATAAACAATGAAACGGCAGAACAACCGACGGTTGAGGAAGTCGCTGTCGTTGCGGAAGAAGTGGCGAAAGAGCAACAGCCGACGGAACCGCGCCGCGAGCGTGCTGAACGCAATTCCCGTCGTACGCCGCGCCATTTGCGGGCTAATAATTCGCGTCGTCGCCGTAATGACGCCTCGCCGATGCCGTTGTTTGCCGCCGTAGCTTCTCCGGAATTGGCAAGCGGTAAAGTCTGGATTGACGTCGATGCGGTATCGCCGAAGTCGAAAGAATCGACTTTCCTGTCGGTGGACGAATTGCTGGAACAGCAGACGCAAAATGATGAAGTTGAAGTCAGTATGCCGGCTTCCGCTATCGTAGAAGAAGCGGAAAATAATGCGCAACCGTTGGGGCTGGTTAGTCAACCGGCGAATGAAGCGGTGGAAAAAATGGTGCAGGAATCGCTTGAACGTTTGAACGAAGAGCAACGTATTCTTGAACGTCAAGCAAAATCCGCTTTCGGCGCGGATGAAGCTATCGTAGAAAAAGAAACCGTAGTTAACGGCACTGTTGCGAATGAAGCGGTGGATGTGCCGGAAATGACGGTAAAAAACGTGCGAAAATTTGACCGCACTTACAGCTTCAACGGGCAGTTAGGAACCATTTCCGCCGTGCACCATACCAAAGCGGACATGACCTTGGCGAAAGCCGCCGATGAAGTGAGTGAGCCGTTTGACATTGTGGAATGGAAAGAAAGCCGCTACTATTTCCACGGCAAAGGTTCGGCTGGTCATCACAGCGCCATCAGCCACGTGTTTAGCGAACCGACAAAAGCTGAAGCGAAATAGATGGATTTCATTCATTAAAAAAAGATCTGACCTTCGGGTTAGATCTTTTTTATTTTTGAAATATCTTAGTGCTGGGATTTCTGATAGAAAATGATAATGAGAAATACCACGGTTAATACGGAATAAACAATCGCCATAAATTCAATGCTTTTGGTGGCGAGTAAATAATGAATAACGGCAAAAAACAATGAGAAATAGACCAGTTTATGCAGCGCCAGCCAGTTTTTTCCTAAATGGCGACGGACAAACGGAATGAGACTAATCGGTACGATGAATAAAATCAGTAAACTGAGAAATCCCAGAATCAGATAGGTTCGGCGGCTGATTTCGTGAAAGAAAAGCGACAGGTCGGCGTCTAATTCAAGCAGAAAATAAGATAACAGATGTAACAGCACATAAAATATCGCCCATAATCCTAGGGAACGGTGTAGTACGGATAATGCAGACTGTTTTCCCAATGTAATCAAAATGCGCAATAAGAAAACGGAAAGTAAAATACTGATTGCCGTAAATCCAAGAAAGTGTTGAATTTCTTTTACGGGATCTGCGCCCAAACTTTCGCCGCCGCGATACAATACAAAACTTAGCCATAAGGCGGGCGATAAACAAATCAGATGAATCAGAGAACGTACAAAAAATAACATCAAAAATTCACCTTTAAATCCAACCCTTGATACAAATGAGCGACTTCTTTTTCATATCCGTTGAATGGTAAAGTCGGTTGGCGTTTAACGGAGAATAAACCGCCGGAACCGATAACCCGCTCACTCGCTTGCGACCAGCGCGGATGATCTACTTCAGGATTAACATTCGCGTAAAATCCGTATTCATGGGGCGCGAGCTGATTCCATGTGGTAATCGGTTGTTGTTCGGTTAATCGGATTTTAACAATGGATTTAATACTCTTAAAACCATATTTCCACGGAACCACCAGACGAATCGGCGCGCCGTTTTGCGGCGTTAAGGTTTTGCCGTATAAACCTACGGATAAAATGGTTAACGGGTTCATAGCTTCGGCAAGGGTTAATCCTTCTTTGTAAGGGTAATCCAGACCGCCGCCGAACAGGCTGTTTTTTTGTCCGGGAAGATTAGCGGGATCATATAGGGTTTCGAATGCCACATAGTTGGCTTTGCTCGTCGGTTTGACTTTTTCCAGTAATCGACTTAATTCAAAGCCAATCCAAGGCACGATCATCGACCAGGCTTCCACGCAACGTAACCGGTAAATACGTTCTTCCAAAGGAAATGCAAGTAATTGTGTGAGCGTAAAATTCATGGGTTTTTCCACTTCGCCGCTAATTTCAATCGTCCAAGGATCAGTTTTTAACGCTGAAGCGAATTTCGCCGGTGATGCTTTATCTAATCCGAACTCATAGTAATTGTTATAACCGATAACTTTATTTTCCGGGGTTAGGATTAAATCCGGCTTATTATCCGGTTTGAAGGAAAGTGCGGTACGTTTTTCTTCTGTTTCTGTTGCTATTCCTAAGTTTGGAAAAGCGGCAACGGCGCTCAGAACACTTATACTCTGAATAATTTTCCGTCTTTGTATAAAGAGCTTTTCCGGAGTGACATCCGTTTTGGCGAATTTGTTCATATTGTACCCCTGCCGCATTTTATTTATTTCATGGTCCCGGATTTCATTTCATCATGTTTCATGCCAGATTTCATATCTGGTTTCATTTCATCATGTTTCATGCCAGATTTCATATCTGATTTCATTTCGTCATGTTTCATATCCGATTTCATCATTTTATCCTGTTGCATACAATTTGTATCCGTTTTATCCTTGCAATCGGACGCCATGTTGTCCGCCGCCTGGATTTGAAATGTACAAAGTGTTAATGTAGATAAAGCTAAGGTTTTCAATAGGGTAGATTTAGTCATTTTTTCTCTCCTCGAAAGTTTTTGGTAGAATAATCGAAGCGCTTATTCAAGCCGTATCAGTCAGTCCTTGGTACGAATAAGTCACTCTGTTTGAATATGAAAATATGCCATTTCCATGTTTATTAGTCGGACTATAAGTCCGTTTATTACAAAAATTTTTGCTTCAGGGAATATAAAATGAGCAAAAGCGTGAATCAGAGCATTTCTACCGAACAGATTGAAGACATTCGCGGGCAGATGATGAAATTTGCCCTGTTACAGCTACAAAATTCTGTTATTGCAGAAGATTTAGTGCAGGAAACTTTCTCCGATGCGTTAAAAAATATTGATAGTTTTCAACGAAAATCAGCATTGAAAACATGGATTTTTGCGATCTTAAAAAACAAGATTCTGGATTATTTTCGTTATAAAGAACGGTTCGTTTTAGAGAGTGAGCTTTCTCAGGATGATGAATATTCGCCGAATACTTTTTTTGACGAAAAAGGGCATTGGAAAACGGGATATTATCCGGATGTGCCGAATGTATTATTAGAAACGGAGAATGCAGTATATTCCGAAGAGTTCTGGTTAATTTTCGAAGCCTGTCTGACGCATTTGCCGGCGAAGCAGGCAAGAGTGTTTATGATGCGGGAATTTTTTGACCTCGGCACGCAGGATATCTGTAATCAGATACAGATTACGGCGAAACATTTTCATGTATTGATGTATCGGGCGCGTTTGCAATTGCAACGTTGTTTATCGATAAAATTGCATGATGATTAAAGGATAGCGTAATAATGATGAAGTTGAATTGTTTGTCCACCACCAAAGCCATTTCCGATGCCCGAGAACGCAGTTTGAGTTTGTCGGAAAAGGCGGGCATGTTTACCCATTTGCTTTATTGTCCTTATTGCCGGGCGTTTAAAATACAATGTGAGAACATGAGCGGTTTAATGCGGGCATTTAAAATGACGGAAAAAACTAATGAAAAATAGACCGCACTTTGCGGGAATTAATATAAAACAGCCCAAGATTTACCATGGGCTGTTGTTTGGTTGAAGTAAAATTATTTCACCTCTTTGAACATAATCTCATCCGGAATAACGGACCCCTGCCAGTAAAGCTCACTTGCCACTTTTTCCGCTAATTGCAGATAAGCCTGACGGATTTCTTCATTGGAATGAGAAATCACCGTCGGGGTGCCTTTGTCTAAGTCTTCACGCAGGCAAATGTGCAGCGGTAATTGCCCCAACACTTTCGAACCGTATTTTTGCGCAATTTTTTCTGCGCCGCCGGTTCCGAAAATCGGTTCGTGGTGTCCGCAGTTGGAACAAATGTGCATGGACATATTTTCCACAATACCCAAAACCGGCACGGAGACTTTTTGGAACATCGTAATGCCTTTCACCGCATCTAACAACGCGATGTCCTGCGGCGTGGTGACCACCACGGCACCGGTGACCGGGATTTGTTGGGATAGCGTTAACTGAATATCACCCGTGCCCGGCGGCATGTCGATGACCAAATAATCCAGCTCGTTCCATAAGGTTTCGTTCAATAGCTGATTAAGCGCACTGCTCGCCATCGGACCGCGCCAAATGGTGGCGTTATCCGCTTCCATTAAATAGCCGATGGAATTGGTTTGTAAACCCTGTACCACGATTGGATTGATATGCTGATTATCCGGCGAGGTCGGGCGTTGATCCGCCGCGCCCAACATATGCGGAATGGACGGACCGTAAATATCCGCATCTAAAATGCCCACTTTGGCGCCTTGCGCCTGTAAAGCCAACGCTAGGTTAACCGTTGTGGTGGATTTGCCCACGCCGCCTTTGCCGGATGTGACGGCGATGATGTTTTTGACGCCTTTTACCGCAGGATGATTATTAGCCCGTTTAAGGGTGGCGATTTGATAATTTAACGCCCATTTGATTTCTTTAGCCTCAGCGGCTGCGCGTAAAGCGTCCGATAATTCGGCTTTGCATTGCTCAAAAGCGGAATTCCAGGCGAAAGGCATTTGTAATTCAATGCGCAGCGTGTCGCCGCCTTTTTCGATTTTTTTAACCGCATTTAGCGCAATTAAATCCTGCCGTAAGCTGGAATGTTTGAAATTTTTAATGATTTCAACAAGTTTTGTCTGTTGTTCTGCCGAAAGTGTCGGCGAAAATTGAATGGTCATAATATTTCCTAAAAGTCAGAGTAGATTTCTCGACTATTTAACCATGACAAATTGATTCTGTTAAGTGAAAATGCGGTTCCGGTGGAAAAAATACCGTGCTTAAGGTAAAATCTCCACAATTTTCACAGCAGATTCAGGGTTATAAAAAGAATGTCAAAATCAAACCGTCAAATTCTTGTCACTTGTGCGTTGCCGTATGCCAACGGTCCGATTCATTTAGGTCATATGCTTGAACATATTCAGGCGGATATTTGGGTGCGTTTCCAACGTATGCGCGGCAATGAAATCTATTTTGTGTGCGCCGACGACGCACACGGCACTCCGATTATGCTGAAAGCTGATCAAATGGGAATAACGCCGGAGCAGTTGATAGCCGAGGTGCAAAAAAGCCATTATGCGGATTTTTGCGGTTTTAATATCAGTTTTGATAATTATCATTCCACTCACAGCGAAGAAAACCGTGAATTTTCCGAAATGATTTACAAT
>Ga0129307_1002025_pt1 | contig 18087 bp, 12 predicted proteins | sample P1105metagenome_FD_94437 | JGI IMG/M metagenome (GOLD analysis project Ga0129307, IMG submission 94437) | Capybara group fecal microbial communities from Wisconsin, USA - P1105 metagenome | ecosystem: Host-associated > Mammals > Digestive system > Large intestine > Fecal | place: USA: Wisconsin... | reverse complement strand
TTCCCATCCCGAACACAGAAGTTAAGCCCTTCAGTGCCGAAAGTACTTGGCTGGAGACGGCCCGGGAGGATAGGTCGCTGCCGGATTCCAATACAGAAGCTCGAAAGAGCTTCTTTTTTTGTTATAAAAAGGGCGAGCAGGCTGATGCTCTCCCTTTGATGAAGGCTTATGACAGTAAAGCCAGCAGTTCTTCTTTGCTCATAGACATCAGATTTTCGCTTCTGCCTTCTATAATGGCATCTGCGAGATCCTTTTTGGCATCCTGCAGTTCAAGTATTTTCTCTTCGATTGTGCCTTTGATGATGAGCCGATAGACTGTCACCTGGCGTGTTTGTCCGATGCGGTGGGCACGGTCTGTGGCTTGATTCTGTGCAGCCAGATTCCACCAGGGATCATAATGGATGACAACATCTGCGCCGGTCAGATTCAGCCCTGTTCCGCCGGCTTTCAGCGAAATCAGAAATACAGGACATGTTCCTTCGTTGAACTGGTGGACCAGAGTTAAGCGCTGCTCCTTTGGCGTTGCCCCTGTGATTTTGAAATACTCGATTTTCTTTGCACTCAGATCACGTTCCAGGAGCTCAAGCATGGAGGTGAACTGAGAAAAGACCAATAATCGGTGCCCTGCGTCGATAGCTCCATCAATTAAATCCATACAGACTTCACGTTTTGCAGAGGAACCTGCATAGTTATCAAAAAGCAGGGAAGGGTCGCAGCATATTTGACGGATATGAGTGAGTTCAGCAAATATACGTATTTTATCCTCACCGGAGGCAGTGCCCCGCTGAATCATATTGCGCATATGCACAACCTGGGCATCATACAATGCCTGTTGTTCTTTTCCGAAACGGGCATAGCGTACTTCTTCGAGCTTGGCTGGGAGATCCTTCAGAACTTCTGACTTAAGCCGGCGCAGGATAAAAGGACTGACCATCTGCTTGAGACGGGAGGTCACTTCGGAGTCTTTGGATTTTGTGATTGGGTTTTCAAACCGTGAGATAAACTCAGAAGAGGAATACAGAAAACCTGGCATAAGGAAATCAAAGATTGACCACAGCTCGGAAAGCCGGTTCTCAATTGGCGTGCCAGTGAGAGCAAAGCGATGATCGGCATGGATGATTTTTACTGCCTTACTGACTGCTGCGGTCTGATTTTTGATGAACTGCGCTTCATCAAGAATGCAGGCATAAAAATCAAGCGTTTCATAATGGAGAATATCTCTTTTGAGAAGATCATAACTGGTAATATACACATCTGCAATGGAAGACTGAATGGGGCTGACATCCTGGGAAGAATCCTGAGAATTGCGTTTTCTGGAACGACCACTGGGATTGACTGCTGACCCGGCTGCTTGCAGAGAGGTATTCGGGGCATAAATCAAAGCATTGAACTGTTCTTTGCGTGATTGCTGGGTACCTGTAATGGTCTGTACTGAAAGCTGAGGAGCAAATCGTTTGAATTCTTCCTGCCAGTTAAAAACAAGTGAGGATGGACAAACGACAAGTGAGGGTTTTGTGTTTGCATTCTCTTTTGCGGATAAAAGGAAGGAGATGATCTGGATGGTTTTGCCCAGACCCATTTCATCTGCGAGAATGCCGCCGAAACCTGCGTTCGCCAGTGTGGAAAGCCATTTGAAACCGTACGCCTGATATGGACGAAGCACATCTCTCATGGAATCCGGTATTTCATAATCTGCATCTTTTACCGTCTTGAAGTTCTTGACCAGTGCGCGATAGGTACGGTCTCTTGAGGAAATGATATTTTCATGTTCTTCCAGCATGCGCTCGAGATAGAGTGCCCTGTACAATGGAAGATGGATTTTCTCCTTGATTGCCTGTGTTGGGAGCAGGTCGAGTGATTGGAAGAAGTCCAGGACATCATCGATTTCACTGCTCTGCTCCAGATCGATATAATCACCTGATTGAAGCCGATAATACTTTTTCTTCTTATGGTAGCTCTCGAGTAACCCAAGAAGCTCATTCTGACTTAACCCGGCTGACGAGATGGACAAATCCATGAGTCCGCTCTGCACCGAAACACCAACCGTGATTTGAGGGGCGTTCTGCACACGATGCAAACGAAAACTGTCAGTTCCATGGACGATTCCGTAATGCGAAAAATATGGAATTCCATCGCGCAGGAAATCGAAGAACTCATCTTCGGATACCTGCGAATAAAAGCACTGATGCTGTGCGTTGTACTGCCTAACATAGCCAGTCAGTGCCTGGATCACACGCGTCTCCTGGGCAATATCATGATATTCCTGGTCCTTTTCAGCATCGGGTGCAAGCAGAAACTGCTTGTCTGCATAAGATACGGTTGTTTTTACAGAAAGGATACCATCAGTCAGATCGCAGTAGAAAGCGAAAACGGGCTCCGGGGGAAGAAAGGCATCTGCCTCTTCGCTGCAGTGATCAATCAGCTGTACACAGGAACTTTCAATCAATCCGGGCAGCACACGATAATAGAATTCCTGAAGATGATTGAGCCCGACATGAAATCGAAACAGGCCGGATGGATCTGCTATGGCGCGAAAAGGAGCGAGTGCACGTTCTTCCTTTGAACTGACACGGGATAAATAATTCTGATTCAGAATATATGTATCTGTGGTGCCGTGAATCTCCACAGGAGCAACACCTGAAACAACCACGCCGACAAATGCACCGTGAGCATCAGGCAGACGGTTGACTTCAACAGGAAAAGACATATCACAGTGACCGATGCGAATATTAGTGGATATACCATTGGACTTGTCCTGATATTCACACTGCAGGCCTTCTGCGACATCATAGAACTGGTCCAGCAGGCTGCCGGATAATTCCTGCTGATATGTATAATTCAGAGTCGTTGTGTAATAGCTTTTGGAAAGCAGTTTTTCATTGATTGCCTGAATATCAGAAAACCTGCGCATCATGAGAGCGAAAAAGGGCATGCTCTCTTCAGTGAAATCTTCCTTTGTAAAATCCACGGATTCTTTTTTGGACAACTCAAAACACTGTTCTTCGTTGTAGGCGTGAATCATGGCGGAAGGGTTACGGCAGATAATCGGCTTGGCATGAGCATGTCCGATTTTGAAAGTCAGCTTGGCGATTCCATCTTCCACAGAAATGCGCGGAGCGACTGTGAGGACCTTTCGTTTTTCAGGGAGAACTTCTCTGGGATGCGGAAGGGGATGACTATTGTCCTGCAGGGAGCGAAAGAATGATGCGGCTGCATTGTCAGTGAGATCAGAAGGTGCATTCTTAACAGCATATGTGTGGGCTGCACGAATCAGGAGGAGCATATGCTCGCAGAGCGTGTCATGGTCTTCCACGCAGTTGCATTGGCAGTATGCAAGTGTATGGGAATGAAAAACCATGCGCGTGCTGTAATATCCCAATTCATCGCTGTAGTTGAGCTTTGATGTTAATTCTCTGGTTCCATCGCGGGATATGGATTCACTGATATGAATGTTTGGCCTGTTCGTTTCATCTTTGGTTATTTCGGACATGCGCGTGACCGCATATGCTGTTGTCTTCAGTGTCGATGTAATGGCAGCGAAATCATACAATTGAATGCCAGACGGCTGGCGGTCAGTAGTGACTGCCTCGGCAACAGGTAATACATGGCTGCCCAGGGTATTCTGAAGTGTCCTGCGACGCTTTATTTCCTCTTCCCGCTTCAGAATTGACATTCGCTGATTATATGAGATGTCAGATTCTGTAAGAAAAAAAGGACCATCATGCTTTTCACGGTAAAGCAGCATTGCTCCAATATGAACGCATTGGATACCGTAGCATTTGGGACAGCTGCAGTAGGCCCATGCTCTTTGCCATGAATCACCAATATAGGTTGGAAACCTTGACACGCGAATATTGTAATGATTGATCCCATCATCGAAGATGCACGTCAGTGTAGTGTTTTCGGAAACCTGAAAACTGCGGATATAGTTGTCAAGATGCCTGCTTTCGATCTGTTTGAGTATCCGCTGGTCAAAAACAGAACGCCAGTTCAATTCGATGGTGAGTCGATCTCTGGGATTGATTTGCTTTTCAGACATGCAGGATCACCTCCGGAACTGCAGTATATTCGATCATGACCATTGTACTGTATGCGAGAAAGGAAAGCAATTTGATTGTATGATTGCGGAAACATGTTTTTTTCATCAGATTCTCATGGTTTTCTTGTTGAGATTATGAGAAAAGAAGATATACTAAAGAACGGAATGAGTCCATGCGATCTATTGGATGGATCAAATGATATGGATTTCGGGAGGTTCTCTGTATGCTGAAAAAGATTACAAGCAGTCCTGTGCTGCTCTCTCTTCTGTTAATCATTATGGGCATTGTTCTTGTGGTATGGCCGAGCCCTGTTCTTTCTGCTGTCATTGCACTGGCTGGTATCGGTCTGATCCTCGGCGGAGTGATTGCTGTCATCGGATGGTTCAGAAATCGGGAGGCATCCTTTGTCGGTTATTCCAGGTTTGGGTCCGGATTACTGGCCATTGTTGGAGGTATTATCATTACAGCCAATCCGCTGAAGGTGGCTTCCTTTTTTCCGGTTATGATCGGTATTGTCATTCTGGTTACCGGTATCATCAATATGGTTCAGTCTCTCGATTTGAAGAAACTGGGGTATCAGAGGTGGCTGATACCGTTTATTCTTGCATTCATTACCATTGCATGCGGTATTGCATTTATAACACAGCCCATCTCTGCACTTGAAATTCCCGTGATTGCAGCAGGAATCATGCTGATTTATGATGGTCTGGTCAGCCTCTGGGTTTCTACCCGGAAATGGAACTGACTCAGTTGGATATGCAGAAATCGGCAAAACTGCGCCATGGCAGCGATGATCCATTTCTGCCAGATCATGCGGTAATAAAATAGATCTACCATTCTGCCGAAATCTTAGTGTTTTAAGGAGCCTTTTAAGAATGAAGATCTTTCTGTTTGGCGTATCGAATGTAGGAAAAACAACGATAGGAAAGATGCTGGCCGATCGGTTGGGCATTCCGTTTTATGACCTCGATGAGGAAGTGAAGAAACGTCTGGGGATGACTCTGGAACAATTCGTCCATACAGCTGACTTGCGATGGAGAGATCAGAAGCGGGGACGGATTATTAAGGATATCCTGGATTCAGGAGAGAAGGATTTTGTTTTTGCTGTCACGCCGATTTCATATACCCACAACTTCAAGAGACATTTGAATGCAGAGGATATATTGTCTATTGAACTATATGATACTCCGGAAAATATCTTTTCCAGACTGGTTTTCAGTGACATAAATGACAATATTTTCCTCGATGAAGCATATAAAAACATGAATAAGGCGTATTACCTTAAAGATATTCAGGAAGACCTTGATTGGTATGGCAAAGTCAATGCTGATGTTGGAGTGAAAAATCGGGTGTTCGTCAACAATAACCCTCCGGAGAAGGTAGTGGACAGGATCATATCAGAATACAATCTGTGTAGATAAAAGCTTATGAAATGTCAAAGCCGGAAGCGGAAAAATAGATCTGAATAACCCCAAAAAAACGTGAACTCTTGGTCAGAGAGCTCACGTTTTTGGGATTATGTGGATTCATTCCAGAACTGTTCTCAAACATCCTGTATCGCTGGGAGTGAAGTGAACATCCAGCATTTGAGTGTGGCGGATCATTTTGAAACAATCTGTCCGAGGGATTCCATGGCAGCGACCATTTTGTTGCTGAATGCATCAAATTCATCATCCGGTTTTTGGAGTTCCGGGTGGGACAGAATGAAATCAACGGACATCTGAACGCCCTTGCAGAAAGGTGTGGTGCAGACAAAATCGGGAACAAGGGATTTGACTTTTGTATTGTCAAACACCACAGAGCATGCTTTATCGCCAAGGAGCGATCCGCGAAAATCATATTGCGGGGCCTGGGCAAGCAGGGAAGAAGGAACATAACAGGCGTGCAGTTCTTTTCCCAGAGCATGCGCTGTCATTTCCATGATCTGATTCCACGTGAGGCTTTCGTCGCTGGTAATGTGAAATGCTTCGCCTATGGCTTTTGGATTTCCCATGAGTCCTACAAACGCTTTTGCAAAGTCTGAATTGTGAGTGACAGTCCACAGAGATGACCCATCGCCATGGATAATAATCGGCTGGTCATGCAGAATGCGGCTGAGAACCTGCCAGGGGCCGTGGTTTCCATGGACTGCAACCGGAACCGTGCGTTCATCGTAGGTATGACTTGGGCGGACGATGGTGGCAGGGAATCCGGTGTCTTCTATCGCCTGACGGAGAAGATGTTCACAGGCAATTTTATCCCGGGAATATTTCCAGAAGGGATTGGAAAGCGTTGTACCTTCAGTAATTCTGTAATGGGCCACAGGCTTATGGTAAGCAGAAGCGGAAGAAATATAGATGAACTGTCCGCATCGTCCCTGAAACACGCGGATGTCCTGTGCGACCTGTTCGGGCAGAAAACCAATGAAATCACAGACGACATCAAAGGTGGCATCGCCAATTGCGCTGCGCAGACTGTTTTCGTCCCGCACATCAGCATTCAGCCAGTGTATATTCTCGGGAAGAACATCATTGCGGTGGCCGCGGTTGAGAAGATAGATATCCCATCCTTTCTGTAAAAGCAGACGTGAGACCGCAGTGGAAATTGTTCCGGTTCCGCCAATCAGTAAAGCTTTCATGATATATTCCTCCTTAAACAAAAAGGCAGACTTGGCTGCCTAAATAATTACCTGGACATGGTTTTAGCGATGTAATCCTCATAATTGCAGTAATAGTCACTGATCGTGCCGTCATCGTGGATTTCAAGAATACGGTCTGCAACAGTTGTAATGAACTGGTGATCCTGGCATGTAAAAATCACATTGCCCGGGAAGTTGATCAGTGCATTGTTGACAGCTGTGATGGATTCCAGATCGAGATGGTTTGTAGGCTGATCCAGCATAAGGAAATTTGCGCCGGACAGCATCATGCGGGAGAGCATGCAGCGGACTTTCTCGCCGCCGGAAAGCACGGAGACCGGCTTATAGACATCATCGCCTGAGAAGAGCATTCTGCCCAGGAAACCACGCATGTAGGTTTCAAGCTGTTCAGGACTGTACTGAGCAAACCACTGCATCATTGTCAGATCGCAGCCATCAAAGAATTTGCTGTTGTCTTTGGGAAAATAGCTGGTTGAGATGGTCACGCCAAATTTAAAGGAGCCGCTGTCGGGCTGAATTTCTTCGGCAAGAATTCTGAAGAGTGCTGTGGCACCCTGTTCATTTCCGACCAGTGCGATTTTCTGCCCTTTGGTGACGACGAAAGATACATCCTTGAGCAGCTGCATTCCATCCTGGTTGTAGCTGAGCTTATCAACAGCCAGGATGTCTTTTCCGGCTTCACGGTCGGGGGTAAAGCACACCCAGGGATATTTGCGTGAAGAGGCAGGCATCTGTTCCATGGTCAGCTGATCGAGCAGCTTTCTGCGGCTGGTGGCCTGCTTGGCTTTGGACTTATTGGAAGAGAAACGCTGAATAAATGCCTGAAGTTCCCTGATCTTATCTTCACGGCGCTTCTTCTGGTCATTCATGAGGGACTGCATCATTTTTGAAGACTCGTACCAGAAGTCGTAGTTGCCCACGTACATTTTGACCTGATTATAATCGATATCAACGATATGCGTGCAGATATTGTTCAGGAACCAGCGGTCGTGGCTGACAACAATCAGAGTTCCGGTGAATTCCATCAGGAAATCTTCGAGCCACGCCACAGAACGGTTATCAAGGTTGTTGGTCGGTTCGTCGAGCAGGAGAATATCAGGATGCCCGAAAAGAGCCTGTGCAAGGAGAACCTTGAATTTTTCACCGGCAGGAAGGTCGCCCATGACAGTATAATGGATATCGGCAGGCAGGCCCAGACCGGTCAGCAGGGAAGCAGCATCACTCTCTGCATTCCATCCATCCATTTCAGCAAATTCACCCTCAAGTTCTGCTGCTTTTTCGCCGTCTGCATCGGTGAAATCTTCTTTTGCATACAGGGCATCTTTTTCCTTCATGATATCATAAAGGCGCTGATTCCCCATAATGACAGTATCCATAACCGTGAACGCATCATACTTGAACTGATCCTGCTTAAGTGTGGAAAGTCTTTCATTGGCGGGAATGACGACTGTCCCGGTCGTTGGTTCCAGCTCGCCGGAAAGAATGCGCAGGAAGGTCGACTTGCCGGCACCGTTTGCACCAATAATGCCGTAGCAGTTGCCGGGAAGGAATTTCAGGTCAGCACCGGAGAAAAGTTTCTGACCGCCGAAGGTAAGAGAGACGTTGTTTACTGTAATCATGATACGCTCCTTGGAATCGTTGGTAATAGTGAAACGGACATGCTATATTAACATAAATTCAGCATAAAAGAAATGATAAAAATCCGGCAAAAAACGGGCAAAAAGGGAAGTCAACGGAGCAGTTCTGCCAGCGAGACAACGGGCATAAAAAGAATAGGCTGGCAGGAGCGCCAGCCGTGTGCATTGCGAATGATTCAATTGTCCTTTTTTCCAGCGATATGGATAAGCAGGTCCAGTATTTTCATATAGATCCAGAGAACGGTAAAGGACAGACCGTAGGCGGCGGACCACTCGTACTCTTTTGCATAGTTTTCCTTTACGCAGGTATCAATCAGGGAAAAATCGCTGATCAGGAACAGGACTGCGATCAGAATGCCAAATACGTCTACGGCGACCATCAGACCTGCATTCTGCACCAGCTGATGAACAACCGCACGGGTCATCGGAATCAAAGAACCAATGGCAAGCAGCAAAGAGAATGCAATGGTGCCGATGATCATTGTCAGAAGGACAACGTGGAATTTACTGCTCACTCTGATTTTTCCGGAAGTGTAGAGCCAGCTCATGACGCCAACGACAACAATTGTGAGGAGAAGTGCTTCGATCCCGAGGTAACTGTAGTTTCCAAGTGCTCTGAAGACAAGAAAAGAGATCGTATAGCCTTCACTGAGGCAGTAAAGTGTTCCGGTTATCGGAACAGTATTTCGTACAAAGATGGCAACCAGGTTTGAAATGAATCCGCAGAACAAGGCGCCGCTAAGGATCATCACTTCAAGTCTGGACACTGTGACGGCAAACCCATCGGCAATGCTGAATGTATGCCATGCAGGCTGACCGGCAAGAATGGTGCTCTGGAGAATCAGCTGCAGCAGCATGCCGAAAAGTGTTGCAACCAGAAAATAGCATGTTTTCAAAGCAATGCCCTGATATGATGCGCAGCTGTCATCTGAATAGTCTTTGATTCTGCTCAGCTTATTGAGAACCGGGTTTGCATGAAAGAGTGAAATCCGCTCTTTTGAAACGCTCTGATGATGTTCCATTGTAAGAGACATTTTATATATCCTCCCTGTACTCATTGGTAGTAGATGTTTTGAATTCGTACCGAAGATGTTTTTCTGTTCGGCAGCGGTGAGAATGTTTCAGCCCACAATGATTGATACGCAGAACGGAAAAGCATGGCAGGGATCAGGAGCAGAATTCTTTGGGCAAATAAATTGCAAAAGTTTGGGCAAAGAGGCTGCAAAAAACAGTTAAACGAGTCATGAACGATGGTCGTTGTCTTCTGTGAAAACAGATGAAAGCGGCAGGTTTCAGAATTTCACTCTTGCCAATAGAACAACCGGATGATATAATTCGCAACTGAAAAGCGATGAAGGAGACCATGCCGGAGAATCAGTCATCAAAGCGAGGGACAGGATGGTGCAAGTGTCCTGCTGGCTGACCGGAAATTCACTCCAGAGCTGCGGAGCTGAAAGACCAGTAGGCTTCGCCGCCTCGGCCGCGTGAAAGGCAGCGAGCGCATACAATGTGTGCGGAAAAAGGGTGGTACCACGTGGCTACAGGCTTTCGTCCCTTATGGGATGAAAGTTTTTTTGTGCCAAAAGACATGGAAAGGATGAAACGCAGCATGGGCATGCAGGAACGAATCAGTGAGATCCATGAAGCTATGGTGAAAGAGCTCTTGGGGGCAAACAGCACACAGAACCTGGAGGACATCCGTGTGCGCCTTCTGGGAAAAAAGGGAGAACTGACAGCCCTGCTTCGCGGTATGGGCCAGCTTTCTCCGGAAGAACGTCCGAAGGCAGGCCAGATGATCAACGAAGCACGCGCAAAGCTGACAGAGATGCTGGAAAAAAAGGCTGAAGAAATCAAGGCCAAAGAACGGGCTGAAGCACTCGAGCGGGAGACCATTGATGTCACGCAGCCTGCACAGCTCCCTCAGATCGGCGCAGCTCATCCGATCAACATGGTCATGGATGAACTGATCGAATGCTTTACCGGAATGGGATTTGAAGTCCTTGAAGGACCGGAAGTGGAACTCGATCACTATAACTTCGAACTCATGAACATCCCGAAGAATCATCCGGCAAGAGACGCACAGGATACATTCTATGTGGATGACAATATTGTGCTGCGCACACATACCAGTCCCATGCAGGCACGTGCGATGCTGACAAGAAAGCCGCCGATCCGCGTGATCTGCCCTGGACGTGTATACCGTGCCGATGAAGTGGACGCGACACACAGCCCTGTGTTCCATCAGATGGAAGGCCTTGTCATCGATAAAGATGTGAATATGGCGGACCTTCGCGGTACGCTGAATGCTTTTGCGGAAAAACTGTACGGCAAAGGAATCACTACCCGTTTCCGTCCCAGCTTCTTCCCATTTACTGAACCATCTACGGAAGTTGACCTGACCTGCTCTTCCTGCCATGGAAAAGGATGCCGGATTTGCAAGGGTACCGGCTGGATTGAAGTCCTTGGCGGCGGTATGGTCAATCCGAAAGTGCTGGAAATGTGCGGCATTGACTCAAGTATTTATTCCGGCTTTGCTTTTGGTATCGGACTTGAGCGCATTACGATGCTCCGTTACGGCATTTCAGATATGCGGCTTCTGTATGAGGGCGATGTACGCTTCCTCAGTCAGTTCCGGAAGTGACAGGAAAGAGGGTTGAGAGATAATGAAAGTCCCGATGAAATGGATTAATGCCTATACTCCGTGCAATGTGGATGCGGAAACCTTCCAGAAAAACATGATCATGATCGGAAACGGCGTTGAAGGCTATGAGGAGCTTGGCGCAGAGGTTTCCGGTGTTGTGGTCGGCCGCGTGCTGACCTGTGAAAAGCACCCGGATTCCGATCATCTTCATGTGTGCACAGTGGATGTCGGTAAAGAATCACCGATTCAGGTTGTATGTGGTGCACCGAATGTTGCGGCGGGTCAGCTGGTTCCTGTTGCACAGGTCGGTGCTCATCTTCCCGGCGGTGTAAAAATCAAGAAGGGCAAGCTCCGTGGCGTGGAATCTGAGGGTATGATCTGCTCCGGAGATGAAATAGGCGTTCCTCCGGAACTGTACCCGTCTGTCGGTGCTGCAGGCATCCTTGTGTTTCATGAAGACTATCCTGTGGGCAGTGACGTGAAGCCGATTCTTGGACTGGATGATACCGTCATGGACTTTGAAGTTCTTGCCAACAGACCCGACTGCCTTTCCGTGTGGGGGATTGCCCGCGAAGCAGCAGTTGCCTGCCATGCTCAGTTTCATAAGCCGGAAGTGTCGGTCAGGGAAGCCGGCGGAGACATTCATGACTATGTGCAGGTCGATGTCGAGGATACGAAGCTCTGCCCGCGGTATATTGCACGTGTCATTCGTGACGTACGTGTGGGTCCCAGCCCGCTCTGGCTGAGACAGTACCTGTATGGTGCCGGCATGCGTTCCATCAATAATGTCGTGGATATCACGAACTTTATCATGCTGGAAACAGGCCATCCGATGCATGCTTTCGACCTGGATATGGTGGAAGGACACCATATTATTGTTCGTCAGGCAAAAGAAGGCGAGCAGATCACGACACTTGACGGCAAGCCGCACCCGCTCACAGCCGGACAGCTTGTTATCTGTGATGCATCCAAGCCCAGCTGTGTTGCAGGCATCATGGGCGGTGAAGAGTCGGAAATCACTGAAAAGACGCACACCATGATGTTTGAATGCGCTGTGTTTGACTATGCACAGACGCGCCTGACAGCCCGTGCACTGGGTATCCGTACGGAATCCTCCGGACGTTTTGAAAAAGGCGTGTCGGCCCGTACGGCAATGGAAGCCATCAACCGCGCCTGCCAGATGATCAATGAACTGGATGCAGGCGATGTCGTCAGCGGAATCATCGATATTTACCCGAATCCGCTCAGCGAGCAGGTTGTTGAAGCAAGCTGCGAACGGATCGCAAAACGGGCAGGCGTCCCGATTCAGCCCGAAGAAATTGAGCAGATTCTTACAGAACTTCATTTCGGCGTGCGCAGAGACGGTGACCATCTGACCGTGACTGTGCCGGATTACCGGCAGGATGTGTCGGGTGAAGCGGATCTGTGTGAAGAAGCGCTTCGTGTATACGGCTATGACAAGATTCCGTCCACGCTGCTCCGCGGCGAAACAACACCTGGCGGAACCAGTGAAAAAATGAAGCTTCGCAGACGGTTTTCTTCACTTTTGACCGGGCTTGGTTTCTATGAAATCATGAACTATTCCTTTGTTTCACCGAAGACAGTGGATATGCTGCAGCTTGCACAGGATGATCCGAGAAGAAATATGCTGGCCATCCGGAATCCGCTGGGCGAAGATACTTCAGTGATGCGGACCACACTTGTACCGGATGTTCTGACAACGGCAGCGCGCAACATGAATCATGGCAACCAGAAGGCACGCCTGTATGAACTGTCGCGTGTCTTTGATCCTCAGAACAGGACGGATGAAGGACTTCCTACAGAGTCTGAACAGCTTGTCCTGTGTCTGTATGGTGAGGGAGAGGACTTTTATACAGCAAGGGCTGTCGCAGAACGTCTGCTGCTTGAAATGGGCATGGACACGATCCCTGTGCGCAGCCAACAGAGCTATCTGCATCCCGGACGCACGGCAGACCTCCTCTGCGGGAATGAAGTTGTGGCAACCATCGGAGAAGTCCATCCACAGGTCCGCGAATTGTTTGATATGCCGATGAGTGCATACCTGGTGGAGATCAATGTGGAGCGCGTTCGTGCACTGCGCCGCGCGATGGGCGAAGTGAAGGCACTCCCGCGCTATCCTGCAGTTTCCCGTGACCTGAGTCTGGTGATGCCCGAGCAGGTGGAAGTAGGTCCGCTGCTTGAAGACATGAAGCATGCGGCCGGAATGCTTCTTGAAAGCGCCGGTATGTTCGATGTCTATCGTTCGCCTGTTCTGGGGCCAATGCGGAAATCCGTATCGTTTAACTTCGTTTTCCGTTCTGCAGATCATACGCTGACTGAAGCAGAAATCAGCGCAGCGATGGATGCAGTCATGAAAGCAGCGGCACAGGAACAGTATCATGCTGTGATCCGCAGCTGATGGATGGTTTCCCTGGCGATATGAGGCGGCACGGCTGTTCTGTTGAACGGCCGTGCCCTTTTTCCGTTGTGCTGATCCGAAAAAACAGCTTTTGAGTCCGGAAGAAGAAAGCATGAAAGGAAATGTGGTGGAGAAAGCTTTGCAGCAGAAGGTTTTTACGGGGTGCAACGTTCCTACTTGCAGGAAAACAAAGGATTGTGTAGAATAAAGTGTGTAATGGGTTTGATTTGCATATTTTTATTTGCATGGTTCAGATCCTTTGAATAAAGCGGGAGATCTTCTGCGAAAGGCAGGGAGAAACGTATGGCAAAGAATAAGAAAAAAGATCCATTCAAGATTGTTTTGGTATTAACAATCATTCTGGGCATTCTCGGAGCAGGATGCATTGTTGGGTCGAACTGGATTCGGCAGCAGCGCGTGGAGCGCCTTCAGGTCCTGACGGATCAGGTGATCGCAGAGAACGCTGAATCACAGGCCGCATATGAACAGGCACTCGCCGAGTTCGAAGCTGAGCAGGAAGATGGCACCAATCAGGCCTGGCCGACTCCCGCAGGAGAAGGCTGGGAAGTGGTTGATCTGACGAATTATCCGCTGGAATGTGTAAGCATGCGGACCATTAATCGGCAGGATGCTCTGTACAACGGAATGCTTCTTGTCAATGAATGGCATTCCCGCCCTGCTGATTTTCTTGAAGACAGTCTTGTTAGTGTTTCCAAGGCTACGGACCGCAAGATCAGCGTGAAGGACAATAATGTGCGCCTCTTCCCGGATGCAGTGCAGGCACTTCAGGATGCCATCATGGATGCAAAGAGTGCAAATCTTGAAAACTACGTAGCCTATGAAGGGTATCGTTCCTGGGATGAGCAGAACAATCTCTTCCAGAAGCAGATGGAAAGGTATAACAATCTTCCTGAAGAAGAGAGAATTGAAAAAGCCAAGAAGTCTGTCAATTATCCCGGAACCAGTGAGTTTAATACGGGCCTGACGACGCGTGTGATTCTTTACAAGGCAAAGGATAATGCAGTCAACAGTCTCAAATTCTTTGAGTCTGAGCAGGGAATCTGGCTGTATAACAACAGTTGGAAGTACGGCATTGTATTCCGCTTTCCTCTTGCTGACTACCCCGTCAAAGGAACAGCTGACAAGAGTTATAAGACCGGTGTAAGCGTACAGCTGCAGGCTTTCCGCTATGTCGGCAAAGGAAATGCTGCTGTTATGCATGCCATGGATCTCTGTCTGGAAGAATACCTTGATTATCTCAATGAGCATCCGCATATTGCAGTTTTTGAGAACGGCGTTCTCCGCTATGAAATCGTGCGTGAAAATGTTGGCGATGGGGATCCGTTCACTGTGCACGTTACGACAAAGCCCGGTGTGAAGAATACCGTGACGAGTCTGGATAACATGGGTTATGCGGTTACCGTCTTTGAATACTGATCATCCTTCAGCATGAAAAGAGGCAGACAGCCAATCGGAATGATTCGCTGTCTGCCTCTTTTTCTTTTTGCTTACAGAATGCATTGGATGTACGTGCCAGTTTAGCCTTCATCCGGTCTGGCAAAGATCATGCGTCCGGCGTTGGTCTGCAGGGAAGAAGTCACGACGAGTGATAATGTTTCTCCGATACGGTTTCGGGCATCCTCAATGACAATCATCGTTCCATCATCTGTGTATGCAATGCCCTGGCTGGCTTCACGTCCCTCTTTGACAACCGTGGCTGACAGATGGTCTCCAGGGAGTACGGTGGGCCGCAGAATGGAAGCAAGCTCATTGAGATTCAGCACATGCAGGCCGGAGATGCCGGCAATCTTTGTCAGGTTCAGATCTGTGGTAATGACCACAGCACCAATATCACCGGAAAGTCTCAGAAGCCGTACATCCGAATCTGTCGTATCTTCACTGTCTTCGTGCATGGTGCGGACATGGCCAATGGAAAGATTCTGAAGAGCAGCAATGGTATCCAGCCCTCGCTTGCCGCGTGTCCGCTTGGAAGGATCCTGACTTTCGGCAATATGATGCAGTTCTTCGACAATAAAATCCGGAACAATCAGGTCGCCCTCGAAAAAACCGGCCCGATAGAGATCCAGAATCCGTCCGTCGATCAGCACTGATGAATCCAGAAGTTTGTCGGGAATCCCTTTGGAAGCACCCTTTCGTGCAGCACGATGTGTTTTCCGGTGAAAGGTATGTTTGGGAAGGGCAAAAAAGCTTCGAATGTATTGCTGAAAGTCGGAAGAACGAACATATCCAAGCGTGTATCCGAGCGCACCAAGCCCCACATAGAGAATTGCAGAGCAGGCGGTTGTAAATACGGAATCGCCCATAAAATGGAGAACGTTGGTCAGAAGCGCTGCAATGACAAGGCCGGCAGTCATCAGGAGGAGGGCACTCATGAACTGGGGAAAGGGGAGCTGGACAAACTGCTGGAAGACGCGCTGTCCTCGCATGACCAGATACTCGGCCCATTTCCTGGAGAAAAGGAGCCCGATGAAACCAAAGAGCAGTCCGGAACCAATATAGGTTGCAGCCAGAATCCAGAGGGGGATGACGTGGGAAGGGTTCGCGATGCGAAACCATTCAATGCAGCCGGCAGAAATGGCAATGCCGATTCCGGTACTCAGAATCACAAGCAGAATCTGAAACAGCCGCTTAACCAGATGATTTGTTTCCATAAAGCACTTCCAATCAGAGCATATCGGGGAATGAGATCAGAACAGCACAGAGATTGCCTGCATAACGGTATCCACACCGATGAGCTTCATGCCCTCAGGCGCCCGTATGCTCTTCAGATTCTCCCTGGGAAGAATCAGCGTATGAAATCCGAGCCGTTCACATTCCGCAATTCGGCGCTCGCACTGGGGAATGGCACGAACTTCACCGGCAAGCCCCACTTCTCCCATGACGGCGGTGTCGGGACCGACAGCCATATCCTTGAGTGAAGAGACAACTGCAGCACACAGGGCAAGATCTGCTGCCGGTTCGGACAGCTCCAGTCCGCCGGCAATATTGATGTAAATGTCCTGATTATAGGTTTTGCATCCGCAGCGCTTTTCAAGAACGGCAAGGAGAAGGGCTACGCGGCCGGTATCAGCACCGCCGACGGTACGGCGTGGTGTGCCGAAATAGCTCTGAGAAGCCAGAGCCTGAACATCGCACAGAAGAGGCCTTGAACCCTCAAGACCGCAGAACACGACGGAGCCGCTTGCACCTTTCGCTCTGTGTGAGAGCAGCTGTTCGGACGGGTTTGGTACAACCTGCATGCCGTCGCCGGTCATCTGAAACACACCCAGTTCATTGACGGATCCAAAACGGTTTTTCACAGCACGGAGAAGTCTGTATTGCTGCTGATTGTCCCCTTCAAAATACAGGACAACATCAACCATGTGTTCGAGCATGCGCGGGCCCGCAATGGCTCCGTCTTTTGTGACGTGCCCGACAAGGAAGATGGCTGTGCCGCTTTCCTTGGCCATGCGCATGAGCAGAGAGGTGCATTCACGAATCTGACTGATTGAACCGGGGGCAGAAGCCATCTCGGGACGATACATGGTCTGGATCGAGTCAACGACCATCATATCAGGCTCGAGCTCCTGCATGCGCGTTTCCACGTTATCCAGTGCGTTTTCGGCAAGAACATACAGATTATCAGATGTGATCTTCAGACGTTTTGCCCGCAGCTTGATCTGCCGGGCTGATTCTTCACCGCTGACATAGAGCACTTTTTTTCCGCTCCTGCAGATATGGTCGCAGACCTGAATCAGGAGGGTTGATTTGCCAATGCCGGGATCTCCTCCGAGGAGCATCAGTCCGCCTTCAACGATGCCGCCGCCCAGAACACGGTCAAGCTCAGAGATGCCGGTGGAAGTTCGAATGGAAGTATCTTCAGGAATATCCCTGAGCAGCATGGCGGCCACACCGCTGCCCGGCCGTTGTTTAGCAGATTTCACCGGTGGGGTCTGTGTAGATGAGATCGTCTCTTCCATCGTGTTCCAGGCTCCGCATGAAGGGCAGCGTCCGGCCCATTTCGGACTCTCATAGCCGCAGGCAGTACAGGCAAAACAGACTTTTGACTTGGCCATTTCATACCTCCAGGGATCGTTACGCTTTCTGTACATCGCATTGTTTGCACTACAAAATGCGATTATAGCTGAGTCCATGATAAAATGCAATGCGGGTTCGGGGATGAATTGACAGAGAAAATGCGGAACGATATAATGAAGGTCCTGCATCCGGCGGATGCAGGAAATGACTTGCTGGAGGAAACACCATGCTGCGTATTGCGTTGCGGGTTCTTGCTGTTCTGGCTGTATTTGCCTTTACGGCTTTTCTTATTCCATCTTCTGTTCCGTTTGCAGGGGCTGAGGAGACAATCCCTCAGTATGAACCGGTGGAACTGGCAGCTTCATCCGTTGAGCCGCTTGAAATGGGAGAAATAGCGCCTTATGCACCTGTAAAGTCAGCTTTTCTGAAGAATAAGAAAGGTTACCTGGATAATACGCTTTCTGTGAGGATTGAAACGACCAGGGCTTATGATACGAAAGTGTTTCTGACATACGTTCAGATTGCTGATCCGACTCAGCTCAGGACCGCTCCTGCCCAGGCCAACACGTTTACTCCGGAAAAGTACAGGAGTAAAAAGATCGTCAATGCAGACATTATTGCGAAACGCTGCAAAGCGGTACTGGCTATCAACGGAGACTATTTTATTGACCGCA
>Ga0129307_1002024_pt1 | contig 18113 bp, 14 predicted proteins | sample P1105metagenome_FD_94437 | JGI IMG/M metagenome (GOLD analysis project Ga0129307, IMG submission 94437) | Capybara group fecal microbial communities from Wisconsin, USA - P1105 metagenome | ecosystem: Host-associated > Mammals > Digestive system > Large intestine > Fecal | place: USA: Wisconsin... | reverse complement strand
TTAATTTGTCTTCCATAGGCTTGTCTGGTCTTTTCGGTGAGAATGGTACTTTTAATTTGTCTTCCATAGACTTGTCTGGTCTTTTCGGTGAGAATGGTACTTTTAATTTGTCTTCCATTGTGTCTAGTATTTTCGGAGGTAATGGCACTAGCTTTAATATATCTAGTTTAAACATCTCCAGCATCATCGATTCAATCTTTGGTAAGACTGAAGTTAAAGACTCCATTAACAGCACCAACCTTGTTACTTATTATGATAAGACAATCAAGTTTAATGTCACTGTCATGTCTGGAGACAAACCTGTAACCGAAGGAAATGTTGTATTCACCATCAACAATAAGGAATATGCTGCAGATATTGGAAGCGACGGTGTTGCAGTTTTAAAACTCCAAAAATTAAAACCTGGAACATATTATGTTACTTCTGCATATAAAGACGTTTTAGTACAGAATAAGATAGTAGTTAAAAAATCCATCCTTGCTAAAGATGTAACTAAAAAATACAAGAAAGCAGGTAAATTTATTGTTAAAGTTTTAGACACAAAAGGTAAGCCTCAAGCTAAACAGACAGTCAAAATGACATTAAAAGGCAAAACCTACACTGCTAAAACCAACAGTAAAGGTATTGCTACTTTCAATTTACCTAAAAATTTAAAGGTTGGAAAATATACTATTAAGACCTATTGCAAAGGTTTAACAATATCAAATAAACTTACTGTTAAAAAATAAATCTTTATTTTTTAACTTTCTTTTTTTTTTTTAAACTCAACTGATAATATAATCATTTTTTTTTCATTGAAATTCTATTTTTGCCAAGTGGCTTTGGATGATTTAAAAAATTAAATAGGTTGTTGACCAATATTAACATGATTGAAATGTTTGCATATCCAAAAGAGCTAAGGCCAAAAGACCTGAAAAAGATTTCCAAATATGACTGTGATGAGAAAATAAAAGATGTCTACATCAAGTATCTGACCAACTATTCATTCAATGAATTTGTCAGGTATTGCGAGGACAGTGATGGCGCTCTGGATGATTTGATTTTCAAGTTCACTGATTTGCAGCTGGAAAGGTTCGAGCCGAACTCCCTGATTTGGGTTTCCCATGTGCTGATCAACTTTCTGATTTATTTTGATGTCAATTTGGACTATGGATACTGTTATGATGCATATGCTTCCGCCCTTCAGTTCAGCGTCCTGTTTCTGGCCATGAACATGCTGGTTGAAAAGCTTTCCTTTGATGAGGTTGAACTGCCCCACCATTCCAGGATTTGCTTTGAGAAACTCTTCAATAGATGTCCTGATTTTAAATTTAACCTTGAAAAGGATTGCAATTTGGCTTACAAGTCTTTCAATAATGATTTTGAGTTTACCGGAGAGGAATTTTACCTTAAAGTCAATGAATGCCTTGACCGGTTGCCTCATGCAGGTCTCTGAAATTAATCTTTTTTTTTTTAATATGATGGACTATATATTTTAAAGCTTATTTTTGAAATTTTCGGATGCGAATGCAATATTATTTTCGCATTTTATCTGATTTCACTTGCATTTCTATTGTGGTGATGCTGATACTCTTTTAATCAGTTTTATTAACCAGAAAGTTTATACATTAACATATAATTTTTAAAAATTATTATTTGGAGTGAATAAGATTATGGGTAATAAAAGATTTTTAGGTCTTTTACTAATGATTCTTATTGGATTAATTACTGTTTCTGCAGTCGGTGCTGCAGATGCTAGTGACGATATTGTTAGTCTAGACGAAACAACTAATGAAGTTGCAGATATTGAAAATACGAATGCAAATGCTGAAGCATTCACGAGTGATGCTTCAGTTTCATCCGCTGATTTGAAGATGAATACGACAATCGAATCTGATGTATTGGTGGATGGAAATGACGTTTCACTTACTGTAGATGTCAATCCCGACGCTACAGGTCTTGTCAAATTTACATTAAATGAAAACAGCGTTTATGCTGATGTAAATGGAGGAAGGGCAGTTTACAATACCGTCCTGATTCCAGGCGATTACACATTCAATGCAACCTACATGGGCGACGATAACTTCAACATGAACGCCACATCCCAGGCATTCAGTGTCGTGGAGCCGGCTAAAATGAACACTTCCATAAAGGCGGTTGCAAGTGTATTGTCCCACACCGTCACAGTCAATGTCAATGTTGATGAGAGGGCCACAGGCTATGTGACTATAGGCGTTTTGGGCCAAAGGTTCCTGATTCCTGTAAATGGAGGAAAGGCAGTTTTCAAATACGATTTTGATCCTGGAAGTTATGAGGCCGATGTGGATTATCTTGGTGACGATAACTTCAACAATGCAAGCACCACAGTTCCATTCACTGTCATTAAGGATGCCATTTTCCCAAAGGACACTCCGATTTCAGCGGATGTCGAGACATCAGACAATGGTGTGAAAGTCACTGCCGATATAGATCCTGCCGCATACGGTTTGATAGAGTTCAATATTGACGGCGATGTGACCTACATTATAGTGGACAACGGAAAGGCTGTTTACGAGACTGTATTGCCTGCCGGCGATTACAACATCACCGTGACTTACCTCGGCGATGAGCTAAGCAAGTTCAATCCAAATCAGACATCAGTGGCATTCACAGTCACAGACCATGTCAAAAAGAACACTACAGTAACTCCTGAAGTTACAGTTGATGGATATGATGTTGCATTGGCTGTTGCTGTTGATGAGAACGCAACAGGACTTGTCAAACTGGAATTGGAAGGAAACACAATTTTCGTTGAGTTAAATGAAGGCAAAGCCATTTTCAGCACCATCATGCTTCCGGGCAACTACACTGCCAGCGCAACCTATATGGGTGACGATGACTTCAACGCCAACGCAACAGATTTCGAATTTGAAGTCGAAGAAATTCCTCTTAATAACACTAACGTCACTCTCACTGTTGAGATTGACGAAAATGATGTGGAAATGATTGTCGACGTTGACAAGAACGCTACCGGACTGGTGGAATATCGTATCAGCGGCACTGAGGAGTTCACCCGTTATGTTGCACTTGATGACGGCATCGCAGTTCTTAATACATTTTTGGAGCCTGGAGACTATGAGGTTCTGGCAACATACCTTGGAGACGACAGCTTTTATGCAAACTCCACCTCCCAGAAGTTCACCGTCATAGGCCACATCAAGAAGGACACATCCATCAAGGTCACTTCAGATGCGCAGTCAAGCACAGTAACCATCGAGGTGGATGTTGACCAGAACGCAACAGGATATGTGACAATCTCCGTTTTGGGTGAAAGCTTCATCGTTGATGTAAATGATGGAAAGGCCGTCCTGTCATATCCTTTCATCCCTGGAACCTACACAGCAAAAGTGGTATATCTTGGAGATGACGACTTCAACAATGCAACCGCAAGGACATCATTCACAGTCATCAAGGAGGACACCCACATGATGGACACTCCGATTTCCGTTGATGTCGTTTCTAATGACAATGACGTGACAATCACCGCAACCGTTGACAGCGCTGCCAGCGGACTTGTCGAGTTCAATGTTGCAGGCGATGCCGCTTATGTCTCTTTGGACAATGGCGAAGCGGTTTATGAGACAGTATTGCCTGCAGGCGATTACGTTGTGCGCGTAACATACTCAGGCGATTCAAGGTTCAATGCAAACAAGACCTCCGAGGAGTTCACTGTCACAGACCACGTTAAAAGGAACACTACAATAGCTTCCGAGGTTGCAGTTGACGGCTATGACGTTAACCTGACCGTTGATGTCGATGCTGATGCAACAGGGCTTGTCAAGCTGGAAATCGATGGAAACGCAATTTTCGTTGAGCTCAACGAAGGTAGGGCCAGCTTCAACGCTGTCCTATGGCCTGGAAACTACACTGTAAATGCAGCATACCTTGGAGACGATGAATTCAATGTCAATTCAACTGAATTCACAATCACTGTGGATGAGATAATGGCATCTAAAATCAGGGCTGTCATAGTGGACAACGATTTAAACATTACATTCGCCCTTAAGGACGAAAATGGTGAAGCCATTGCGGACGCTCCAATATTCTACATATTGAACGGCACTCAAATGACAACATCAACTGACGAAGAGGGCCTTTTCACAATCAATGCAGGAAACACTGCAGAGATATACATTGAATATGCTGGCAGCAAGACCATTCTTGGCACTGAAATGGCGATAAAGATTGACCTGCCTACTATAGTCCCTCCTGTCAAGACTGAAACCAGGTTCAACATCACAAACAATTCAATAACTCTTAAAGGTTATGCTATCGATAAAAAGGCAGGCGAAAAGGGAATGACCTACTTCACCCAGCTGCTTGACATAAACGGCAACCCTATAAGCAATGCCACAATCCAGTTTGCAATAAACGACAAGATCCACACAAGGGTTACCGATGAGAACGGCAGTTTCGCACCTTATGAGTTGAACATGAACCGGGCAGGAAGATTCACTTTGGCGTTCTCCTTCGGCGGAGACGACAGCTACCTGAGCACATTTGCGGTGGTCTGCGTTGATCTGGACAAAAAGCCGATCACCCTTGAGGCATCCTCGGCCTCCTACAGGGTAAGCACAAAGACAAAGCTATACACTGCTAAGCTCTCCACAATTGCAGGCTCATCTGCAGACGGCAATGTATACATGAGCCCTAAGAAAGTGACACTTAAGGTGAACGGAAAGACATTCGCCGGAACCACCAACGAGGATGGGGAAGTCACCTTCAAGATAACCAACTTATCTAAGAGGGGCAAGTTCACTGCAGTCGTTAGCTATGAGGGCGATTCAGCTTATGAGTCCGCTTCAAAATCAGTGACCTTAACGGTCAGTTAAGTGAATTCCATATTCACTTATTTTTTTTATTTTTAGCTATTTTTAAAAAAAGAAAAGATTAGAAAAGATTTTAAAAATCTAGTCTAAATCGTCAATATACACTATAGGTTTAATCAGGTCTCTTGGCTTTTCATCCATGAGAATGAATGCATCCTTGATTTTGTCGAATCCGTGGAATTCGTAGTTGAATGCTTTTCCAGGTTTGATTCTGTCATACTTGATGAGGTTTAATAATTTTTCAGCTCTTAAGGCTCCTCCAGGACAGAATCCTCCACGAATTGTGACGTCTGCCATACCAAGTCCCCATTCGAAAGCAGGAACTGTGAAGACATCTTCAAGGTCGTAGAAGTTGATACTTCCGATTGCACCATTAGGCTTTACCAGCTGCAATGCCTCGTTCATGGATCCGCAGTTACCACCTGCGATGATTACTGCATCAACTTTTCTTCCGCCTTCTTTTTCAAGGATTTGTTCCACTGTGTTTCCATCCTTGTAGCTGATGATTTCGGTTGCTCCGTATTCAAGCGCCAGTTCCGCACAGTTTTGCCTGGTTCCTGTAGCATAGATTTTTCCTGCACCCATGAGTTGGGCTCCTGCAACTGCCATTAGCCCTACAGGTCCGATACCGAACACGACAACTGTGTCCCCGAGTTTGACGTCTGCCATTTCGGCTCCGTAGAATCCTGTAGATATCATGTCGGTCACCATCAATGCGTCTGCAAGGTCCATTCCTTCAGGCAAGATGACGAGATTGTTGTCTGCATTGTTTACTCTGAAACGTTCTGCAAACACTCTGTCCTCCTGGATGAGGAATTTGAAGCTTGTCATGACATCGAAGTCGTGTGCGTTGTTTGTTCCTTTTTCCTGCAGGTTTGGTTTTCCCGCCCAGTCCGGTGTGGTGCACGGCACCACCACTTTGTCTCCAGGTTTGAATCTGGTTACGAGGTCTCCAACTTCAACAACTTCTGCAATTGCTTCGTGACCCATGATTCTGTTTTCAAGAGGTCCTGCTGGTCCTAATCCAGCATGCATTGCGTGAGTGTCTGAAGAACAAGGTGCAACTGTAATCGGTTTGCAGATTGCATCCAATGGGCCTGCAACAGGTTCATCAACGTCTATCCATCCATGTTCGCCGGCTTTAATTATAGCATATCCTTTCAGGATATCACCAAAGTTAAATAACTCGAACGTTTTATATATAATTTTTGATTTAATTGGATGAAATGGCAATGTTTTTATGATTTGTTAGATAATCTTAAACTTTTTGCATAAATATATACATAATTTTAAAAATTATGAATGGTCATGCAATTTTTGATAAAGAATTTTGGTTTAATGTGGAATTGGGCTGATATCGAATGAATGAAATTAGAAAATATATAAAAAGTTGTTGTTCATTGATTGCAATCATGCCTAAATTATCGCAATTTTGTATCAATATGGATTCGATTATCTAAAAAAAAAGAAGATTGGTTTCCCAAAATAATGGCTATTTCGGGAAATGTTTAAATTTAATTTTTTTATGGCTAACCTATCAGGTTACCCTCTTCATCATATTCTGGAAGCGGTGTGCTTCCTCCGGAACCTGAACCTGAGCCTGATCCTGAACCGCCTGAGCTTCGTCCGCCTGAACTGCCTGATGACCTTGAAGGGGTCTGTGCTGAGGAACCGCTTGATGAATCGTCGTTGAGTGTGTCCTGAATCAAAGGATCGTTTTCAATGTCGTCCTCAACCTCTCCTCCCTGGATGGTTATCTTCTGCGAGAAGCTGCATGCGGTGTAGTTGTCATCGCCGTCAAAGGTGATGTCGAGGGTGTAATTGCCTCCGCTCACATTGCTCAGCTTGACGACCGCCACTCCGGTGGCCCGTGTCTGGACAGTGTCGTTGAAAACGACATTGCCGCTGTCGTCTGTAAGTTTCACGTGGATGGTCTTGTTGCTCAGGGATGACTGGCCGTCATCTTTCAGCTTGATGTACAGGGTACTGTTTTCTCCGATGTCCCCGTTGTTTAGGATTTCAATGTTTGTCGATTGCGCCTCATTTATTGGGGCGAAAATTATGCTGCCTACCACAACAGCAAGTATGACAACAATTCCTCCAATCATTAATTCTTTTTTGTCCATTTTATCACTTGATATATTATTTTAATTGAAGGTTATATATAATATTTATTAATTTTGTTTAGCGGATAATCAACAAATACGATAATATTGTTTGATTGATATTGAGGATATGATATAAAAATAATTCTTAGAGCTTAATAGAGTTGACTCTTAAAAAAATAAGAAAAAATAGATGGATTAGCATCTATTTTAAAACCTTAACTGTTTTTTTGACAGTGTCCTTGCCAAATGTTGCCTGGTAAGTTACCTTCTTGCCCACTTTGAGTTTCTTGAGAACAGCTGATTTGATTGTTACTTTTGCAACGCCCTTCGAATTTGTGCTGATTTTTCCGACGACCTTGCCGTTGAATGTGAAGGTTACTTTTTTATTTTTAATAGGTTCATTTCCTTTTTTTAATGTTGCGGTTAAAACAAGGCTTTTAGCGGATTTTTTAACCTTGACGTCATTCAATGTGAGAACATGCTTTACAGTGACTTTTTTGTTCACATTCAAGTTGTCACCACGGATTGTAATGGAATATGAACCTGGTTTTAAAGGCAATTTTACCTTAGCTATACCATTGGAATCGGTATGGGCATAATAAGGAGCTCCGTTGACATCAAATAATAGTGCATAATCCTTAGCTGGATTATTGTCCAAATCAAATACCTTTATCTGATAGTATTCGTTGCAGTAGAATGAACCTGGCGCATTGACCTTGTATAATTGAGGCAATATTTCAATGTCATGGGTGAAGGTTTGAGCATAGTAGTTTTTATCGCCGGAATATGTTACCCTGACTGTGTGATTGCCAGCTTTCGCTTTTGATATGTCAAAGTCCATAATATCATTGGTTATTTTCTTTTTGTATGTTTCACCGGCAATGGTGATGCTCAAGGTTCCAGTCATGTCATATACAAGATATAACAGGTTATTGGTTCCTCCTTCAATCAAATCATTCGGGTCCGCCATTGTATGGTATAGTGGTGAAATTTCATAGGTGTAGTTAAGCCTTTTGGATGCTTGTGCAATTGTTTTGCCGTCCTTTGTCCACACCACTTTTATTGTGTGCATGCCCCATGAAACATCAGTGACGGTGAATGCAACGCTTCCAAAAGACATGTCATTATATGCATACTTAAATTTGTTGTCCACATACATCTTGACAGAGCCTTTGGAATTTTCTGGGAAATGGACAGAGAAGAAATCAGTATGATACTTTACAAGCTTCTCTTCTGGAAAATCAACCAGGAAGTTAACAGCTTCAAATTCAGCTGAAGCATTTGTGGCCTTGTGATACAAATCACCGGCATATCTGAGTTCAATTTTATGGCTTGAAAGGCTGAATTTGGAAGGTCTGAATATGAATGAATCCCCTTCTCGAATAAAATCCTGTTTTTTGCCGTCGATATAGAGACTGAAGTAACTTGGATCTAATAAATTCACCCAATTATTGATATCCAGCTTGTATTCTCCAGTATCATAGAAAACTTTGTTTGGGAATGAAATACTCATATTCCATAGGCTAGGGTCCTCTCTGACCTCTATAGAGCATATTCCATCATAATTATATGCCTCATCTGTATAGCTTATTAAAAATGCCAAGGTATCTTCAACAATCAGATACTCATTGATCGGTATTCTGATTTCGCCGTTTACTCCTGATTTGTTGTAAATTACTTTTCCATTGCCCAAAGACACTGAAAGTTGGCCTGAAACATTGCTTGGAAGATTGACAATCAGATAGTTGTCATCTTTAATCCATGCATATGAATAGTAATCGAAATTAATTGCCGGAATCGCATTGAATGAACTATAACTTGAATAGACTTGACCGCTAGCATTCAATTTCCAATTCAAGTAATGATTTCCAAGTTTTTGCTCATCGAGAGTGACTTTGGTTGTTCTGCTTTTGATTGGAACTGTTTTTTCAACGCCCCCATCAATGGAATATGTGAAATTGCCATTTGTGTTTTCAGGCACACATACTGTATAATATGCATTGTTGTAATCCAAATTGCCATTATAGTTGGCAGGAAGTACTCCCGGGCGAATGTCAAATGTTCCCTGAACGGTTTTAGGGTTAAATTTTTCGTCTCCATTATATTTGATTGTAATGTTTTTTAAGCCCAAAGTAAAATCAGAATAGTCAATGTGAATGACTCCATTTTCAGTTATTTTATGTTTGGTTGTCTTTCCATCGATTGTTATGTCTGCACTGCCTGTGGCATCATATGGAAAACTAATAACCGAAATGTTGTCGCCATTTCTTAAAACATTGATTTCACTGTAATATATTTCGTAGTCATCAATTCCTCCCAATGCATCAGCTTCCGATTGTGAAGCGAGAGGAGATACATCTTGCGTTTGATTTTCATCTGCTGCTGAAACTGCACTTACAGATAAAATCAATATGAAAACGCATATTAAAAAAATCTTTTCAAACTTCATTTTCAACACCAATTGTTTAATTAAACGTTAATGTAATTTATTTAGTACATGGCATATAATATTTTGTGTTGAAACGGGCGATTTTCAAGAAATTAAAGAAATGAAAACGCCTGTGCAGGCAAGTAGATTACATCATCTTCAATCTCCGTTTTTTCTCTAGTGTTTGAGATTATCACTCCATGAGGTGATTTGTATTTTGAGATTGCCCTTTTAATCTGGCTTTTGTCTTTCTTTCCATAGCTCACTTCAATCGGAATTGGATTGTCAAGGCCCCTTTGCACTACAAAGTCAACGTTTTTCGCTCCTTTTTTTCCCGCATCATAATATGTCTTGTAAATTGTCGTGTTTTTGTTTTCCAAATTGAAAAAGCTTGATGCGACAAAATTTTCGAAAAGTTTGCCCATATATGCATGCCTGTCTTCCAGAATGGCATTGCCTAGATTCAGGGACAGTATGTGCTTCAGGCTGGATGTTGCAAAATAGTATTTGCTTGGTTTTGTTGTCCTTTTCGCTGATGAGGTAAAGGGGGGGGATTTGGAAAATCAATTGGGTCTTCTCCAGTGTGTTTAGAATTTTATTCACGGTAATCTTGTTCGAGTCGAGGTGGTTTGCCATCGAGCCTTTTGATATTTCGCCCGGATTTTGAAGGGCAAAGAAATACAGCAGCTGGAAGGCCAAATCCTGGGTCTGGCCGTTGAGGCCTTCGATATTTTTCATGTCTATTGTGACTGCCCTGGTTATTTTGTCCATAATTTTTTCGCTGACCTCATGGGGCTTTTGGAAAAAGCTTGAAGGAAATCCGCCGAATTTTAGAAAGTCATTCCATTCATTCACATCAAAGTTCTTAAAGCCTGCAGTTATATGGGCCATTTTAGTGTCAATCTCGCTGATGCCTTCTGTTTTCCCGTCGAAAATCAGTTGGGCTATTGCAGGGGAGATGTCGTTTTTGAAGTTGCCGTATTTCAATCTCAAGTGTTCCGGATAGTTCAGGGGAGTTACCGGAAACTTCAGCAATCTTCTGGCCGCATCTGCATTGTATGTCAATTCCAATGCTCGAGAACCGCTGAAAATCATGAAAATGCTTTTTGTTGAATCGAAAATGATTTTGCCGGTCAATGCCCAGTCTTTATCATATTGGGCCTCGTCGATCAGCAGGAATACAGGTTCATCTGGCGCTTCGAATATGGTGTGGTGGTATATGTCCAGATAGCTGGTCACGGCATCTAAAATGGAGCTGTTGCACATTTGCTTCAGGTTGTCTGAGGATATGTATAGGATGTTTTGAGGGTTGACGTTTTTTGTTTTAAGGAGATATTCATATGTTTGAAACAGCATTGTGGATTTGCCGACGCCACGTATTCCCGGCAGCAATATGTATCTGTTGATGTTGTTTCCCATAAGAAAATCATCGATATATTCACATATTCTGTCAAAATCCAGTCTGGTGTTGAATTTTATGTTGTTGTAGGCTAATTCTTCTTTTATGTTCATCGGATTTCTTATGATTTGGTTTTGGATGTATGTATTTAATGTGGTGTTCATTTTATCACCTTCGAATTTTTAACTAGTAAAACTATCTTTACTAGTTTGATAAGTCAATCTTGAATTGACAGTTAGCCAGATATCTATTTAAAATATTATAAACGTTTTTTGTTTGTAATGAAATAAATTTTACAGTCTTAATTAAATTATATTGGCTTGAATCAATTTTTCATGTTTTCACATTCTTTCCTAAAAAATTTTTTAAGCCAGAAAGGACAATAGTAAACCAGGTGTTATGATGGCTAATTTTGATTCAGTTGAAAGCGCTAGGGAATTCTTTTACAAGGACAAGTTTGCAGTGATTACAGGTGTGGTTCTGGATGAGCTTACAGAAGATGAGGCAATTTGCAGTTTAAAGATAACAGATGACCATAGAAACGCATATGGCGGCGTTATGGGCGGTGTGATTTTCACATTGGCCGATTTTGCCTTTGCGGTTCTCTCAAATCAGATTCACCAGCTGACCGTTGCTCAGCAGGTCGACATCCATTATCTTGCCGCTCCGAAAGGCGAAAAGCTGATTGCAAGGGCAACCTGCAGGAAAAGCGGACGCACATCATCCATCATCAATGTGGACATCTCAGACGACACAGGCCGTGACGTTGCCCAGTTCATCGGAACAGGGTTCAAGTTATAATTATTTATATCCCAATTGACATAACTTAATAACATGAAATGTCAAAACTGTGGGACTGAAAACAAGGACGGCGCAAAATTCTGCAAGAAATGCGGCGCCACCTTTGACAAGCCAGTTGAACAGTCTGTCGCCACACCAAAGTCCTCTTCCAAAAGGACTGTCCTGATTGTGGTGGGGGTATTGGTTATAGCCATTGCATTGGCTTTGGTATATGTCGTTTTTCTTGACGTCTCTCCTGTCGAGGTCGAGCAGCTCACGACCGCAAACAGCGGAAACGTCTTGCAAAATCCGCATATAGCCTCAAATATCCCTGATTCAAATATCAGCGACACCATTGTCCAGGCGGCAAATTCAGGCGTTCCAGTCTACAGGATAGGCGACGGCTCCGGGCCTGTGACAGTAATCTGTGCGGGAGTCCACGGGGACCAGCTTGTCCCTACCGTTGCAGCGATGGATTTAATTGACTATCTTGACGGGCGCAAGATAAGGGGAACTGTATACATCATTCCGTTCGCATCACCTGAGGCGGTTTCCCAAAACACCAAGCTGACAAATGGCGTCAACTTGAATACCGTTGCAGATGAGGAGGGAACAGTTTCCAATCTGATTGTTGACTTTGCAATAAGCCATAATGCAACTGCCGTCGGCGATTTCCATGAAACGGAGGTCGGGAAAAATCCGGGAATCACAACAATAATGTGCTCTCAGGTGCCGACCTACGGAAGCTATGTGCTTGCGCGGGACATGTCTGAACTTACTCTGGACACAACATTCACCTACACCCTTGCGGGAATTGCCTATGACGGGGCAATCGAGGATGAATGTAACCTTGCAGGCACTCCTGCGGTAACTCCGCTGGTAGTTGTGGGAGATCACGGCCAGGTATCCCAAGCAGCCGTCAGGGAATCCTATGACCAGATGCTTGCCATGCTGATTGCCAACGGCAATCTTGACTATGATGACGCTTACCTGAAACTGGCGAATTCCGATATTGATGGTTTTTAGGGGATAAACTTCCCCATTTCTTTTTTTAGAATTCAGTTACTTTTAAATACTAGATGTTATAATGGAATGTTACAAAATAAGTTATGCCAAGAGATTTGCTGAGGGTAGGGCTGAAATTGCCAAGATTTTTTTTTAAAGGAGGATAATTTGTCCTGTGAAGAAATTTCGGAAATCACCTGCGTCGATTTGGAAAAAATCATTGGTCTTAACAAGGAACTTTGAGGATTTTTTTTCACCTCTCAATTGAAGCGCTGCCGGGTCAAAAATAACTGCCATAATCCTTTAATATAGCTACAATTAAAATAACAGTTAGGCATTTTAAACACAATTTCATCAACTTTCACATTAATCAGATTGATTCTATTTTTTAATTTCAATAAAAGATAATGCGTTATCTATATCGCAGCAGATTATTTTTTAATAGTTGTTGTGGTTTTTTGAAATCTGGTAGTTGCCGTCAGCTGATGTGGTGGTGACGCTGTAGGTTCCAGCCTTCAGGCTATTTGTATATAAATATGCAATAAAAATATTTTTTACTCGTCTGCTGAATCTTCCAAGATTTCTCTGATTAACTTGGCAGCCCTTTCACCATCCTTGAAATCGACCAGGATTACAAGTGTTGTCTGTGATGAGTTGATCTCGATGATGTTTATCCTGTTTTTCCTTAAAGGTTCTGTGACATCTGATATGATGCTTGGCTTTTCGATGACATCCGGAGACACCAGGGTAATCATTGCTATGTCACGGCCTAGGGAAAGTGAGTTGAATATGTCGCTTTCAAGCACAAGGTCGTGCAGGATATGGTATGCCTTCTGGGCATCGTGCTTGTCGATGAATGTGGTGATTGAGTTGTTTCCGGCCGAGATCTTGTAGATGTTCACGTCGTTTTCGGCAAGGCATTCGGTGATTTCCTTGAGTGGCCCGACCTGCTCGAGCATGTTCTCCCCGACGATTGCGATTATTGAGAGGGGATCCTTGTATAGGGTCACTGACTTTTTGGATGTGTCCTCGAAAGGCCCTATTATGTTTGTCCCGTTGGCGGTGAGGTCGCCGTGTGTGAAATTGATGATTTTGGCATTCATCTTAGGGTCCTTGTATTTTAATGCATGTGGGTTTATGATTCTGGCACCCTTTGTTGCCAAGGTGCGTATCTCCTCGACTGAAATCTCGTTTAGAAGCTCTGCCTTTTCGATCTGTCTTGGGTCGCTTGACATGACTCCGTCGACGTCGGTTATTATTATCACTTCCCTTGCGCCGAGGCAGTTTCCGATGAGAAATGCTGTGATGTCGCTTCCGCCTCTTCCCAAGGTTGTGATTTCGCCTCCATGGCCCTTGGCCAGAAATCCGCAGATGACTGGGATTTCATCATCGTCTAGAATCTTTTCGATGTTGTGAATCATCTGGCAGCTTATGTCAAAGTCGATGTTTGCCTTTAGAAATTCGGAATCAGAAATTATCGGCCAGTCGGCATCATACGGGTCGATGTATCTGGCCTTCGCTCCCAGAGATTCGAGTGCGGCCTCAAAGACCCTTGCGCTTGTCCTCTCTCCCATCGCCATGATTTCGGCCTGCTGTCTTTGGGTCAGGCATGAGCCGACGGACTCTTTTGAGAGTTCTATCAAGTCATCAGTAGTCTTGTTGACTGCGGATACGACAACGACCACTTTCTTGCCCTTATTGTATTCCTTGACTACTGATTTTGCTGCCTTTTTAATCTGCTCGCCGTTTGCAAGAGAGCTTCCATCGAATTTTGCTACAATCAAATCCATCAGATTCACCTAGTGTATTAATGTTTGGATGAATTGCTAAATATAATTTTTCATGCCATATTGTCAAGTTCAGTAATATTGCATTAATTCACTATAATTTATTTGTTAATACATATAATATCATAATATGCTTATTTTATCAATTAAGTTATAATTAATATTATTTATCTTAATTGAATTACTATTCTTAATTAGATATGGAATTTAGTTATTGTATGTATTTAATTAAACAAATTTAATTGATTTAACTCTATAAAATAATTTTTTAGGGTTTTGTAATCGATTAAGATTACCTTTTTCTTTGATTTGTCATATTCTAACAAAAATTTTATATGTTAAAAATGACATATTCTATTTTGTATTTTAATTAGGTGAGTTGGCATGAATGTGATTGGAGAAAGGATAAAAGGACTGAGGGTTGAAAACGGGTATACTCAAAAGCAGGTTGCGGATTATCTAAAGATGGATCAAAGCTACCTTTCCAAAATAGAGAAGGGTCAGCGCAATCTAAGCGACGTTGCCTTTGATAGGTTATGTCTGCTGTATAATTGTTCCGGCGATTATCTTTTGGGAAAATCGGATGACTATGCATCTTCTAAACTGGCATTCAGGTCAGATGAGCAACCGGATTTGTTTGCAATAGCAAAGATGAATCAGGTCATGAATCATCTGAAGGTATTGAGGCAACTTGAGGGGGATATTGATGATTAGCTCAGACATTATTTTTAAGGTGGAAAAGCTCAGGAGGTCCTGGTCAATTGACAATGCAAGTCCCCTGAATATATTGGGGGCCGTTCTGGAAAATATAGACGATTTGACCATATTGTGGTTTCCGATGCTTGATGAAGTAAGCGGCTGCTGCGCTAAAAGCGATACTGATAAGGTGATTTGCATCAACTCAAAGCACTCCAAAGGAAGGCAGAATTTCACGATTGCACATGAGCTGCATCACCTTCTTTTTGAAAAGGACAGGGCCTCTTTCATCTGCAGTTTCAATTCGAATGATGAAAGCGAAAAAAACGCAGATAAATTCGCTGAATCCTTGCTGATTCCCAACATTGCCCTGGATGAATTCATCACAAAGCACGGCATTGAAAAATGGGATTTGAGTGATGTAATCAAATGCGAGCAGTACTTTCAAATCAGCCACATTGCAATGCTTTGCAAGCTCAGGCGTGAAAACATGATAACTTACAGGGATTTCAAGTCATTCAAAAGCAATGTCAAGAGGAATGCATGGCAGCTTGGCTATGACTTGAGCCTGTATGAGTCCACAAGAGACTACTATGCGTTAGGTGAAATAATTCCTCTTTCAAAAAGGATTCATGACGAAGGGATGATTACGGGAGGAAAATTTGATGAAATCCTCTTGGACGTTTTCAGGGAGGACATGGTGTACAACATAATCACGGAGGATGAAAGTTTTGTATGAAAAAAGGTCTTCTATGATTCCGACTGTCTGATTTGCTTTTTGGTTGTAGGGCAGTGCAGGATATTGCAGGAGCTATTTTCAAAAATCATAATCTCTGCAGTTGTTGAAAATGAGATTTTAGGGCTTCGATTCAACCCAGACATCCAATACAATTATAATAAACTAAAAGAAATGGAGTTTGTTGAAGTCAAATCCATGGTGGTCGGCTCTAAAGAGCATGATTTGTATTTGAAACTTCAGGATAGGTATAAATTCATGGGTAAAGGTGAAGCGGCAGTGATTGCCCTTGCCTGCGAAAATCAGGGGATTATTGCAAGCAATAATCTTTTGGATGTTCGTGGAATCGTTGAAGATTATGGCTTGAATCTCATCACGACTTCATTCATTCTTGCGAAAGCTTATGAGGCTGGTGTAAAAACAAGACTTGAATTGGATGAAATCTGGAGAGACATGTTGATTAATGGTCGAAAACGTTCACTTGCACCTGCGAAGTCCTTTACAGAATATTATGAGAATGTATATGAAAAAGATAATTATTATATGGGTCTAAACTAGTTTTTAATCATTTTCAGATGAGCAGTTTATCTTAATAAATGTGTTCTATTTCTTTTCCATCTCGATTTCCCTTAAAATCTGCTCAAGCAAATCGTCTCCATCGCCTTGCGCTGGTTCTTGTGTTTCGGCTTGTGGCTCTTGTGGGAGTTCATCCATTTGATTTGGCTCTTGAGTATAGAGAGTGTTCTCTTCACTTTGGGAGTCCTCTAGAATTTCATCGAATGGATCTAGTTCTGCATTGTAATTTCCTTCACTTGATGAGTCGTTTAGCATGGCATTGATTTCATCAAGAGACAGGTCGCTGATTTGGGATTCTAGATTTGCAGGCTTCCTTTCTTTTCTCGGTGATGTCGGAGCAACATTTGTAAAAGCGTCTCGATTGAGGTATATGCTTATGAAAATCACTGCAATTAGGTAGAACACCAATATGTTGGAGTACATGTTGCTCTGGCCTGTTGCGAAAACGATGATTATGTTTATCAGGTTTGGAACGAAAACCAGAAGAATTTCCTTAAGTCCTGTCATGTAAAAGAGAGCTACAAGCAGGACGATTGAAAGAATCATGTAGACTATAGGATTTGCGAACAGGTTGTTTAGGATGAAGTTCTCCCTGAAGTGGTTGACGAACGAATCGATTAAGGTGTACTTTCCGTTACCTGCATTTGCTGAAGTTGCATCCTCAAATCCTGCAGTCGGCTCGGCGCCGATTGATGAGAAGAACTCTGATTTTGCATCCTCAAGATTGACGCTGTCTGCAAATGAATCGGTCATTGGAAAGCTTGAATCTCCGCTTTTGACGTCATATATGCTATTGAGGCAACCCACTGCCAAAAGGAGAATTATTGTCAATCCTGCAAGCTTTAGAAGGGTTCCTTTTGAGTTTCCTCTTCTGGCTAAATAGAATATGATTGCGATTAGTGATAGCAATGCGACGAATATTCCCCAGTGGTTAAGCCCGGAGATGATTGCCAGTGTCAACGCCATCAGGATAGTTAGTTTAGTCCCGATTTGGCCGTTTTCATCAATCATCACCTTGATTAGGAAACACAGAAACATCAAGAAGTAGCTGAAAAGGACATTGCTTGACAGTGTGACTGAATAGATTGCATTTATCGGAATCAAGCATATTATAAGTGTCAGGAAAAACTGAAGAACGAACTCGTTGCTGCTTTTATCAGAATCATTTCTATGGTACTTGCAGATTGCAGCCCACATCACGCTGAAGACCAGTGTGTGCACGATGGCCACAGTGATTGGGGACGGGTTGATTTTAAGGCATGCCATCACGATTAGGGTATGCAATAGTGGGTATGCGCCTGTAAGCTCGCCTGCGGCAATCTGGTGAAGCTGGCTATAGGAAGCAGCAGTCAGTATTCCCGGATTGTATATGTATACGTACAGTGAAAATATCAGGACAGGCACAAGAAAAATTGTCATGTCCCTGTAATTTAATTTGGTTGTGCTTGATTCGCTCATGTTATTATCTTATGTTTTCAAACTATATAATAGGTTTCATTTGTCTGGTGTGTTGTAGGTTTGGTATTCGGTATAGTTTATGTTCAAAAAATGCTTTATTTATTAATAACTTAATAACATTTGATATTTTTTTCAAGTAAAACTTATATGCTTGCTTGAATTATATTTAATTTAGGGGTCTGAATTTTTTAGTTTTCTGAAAGTTGTTGTATGGCGGTTTTTGAGTAAAATCCTTGTGATATGATTAGTGCTCCTAAAAATACATTTAAATAAACAGTTTTTGCTACTGATTT